>Ga0310695_10004227_pt1 | contig 26870 bp, 16 predicted proteins | sample RumenRJG_04DNA_FD_203882 | JGI IMG/M metagenome (GOLD analysis project Ga0310695, IMG submission 203882) | Bovine rumen microbial communities from Lethbridge, Alberta, Canada - RJG_04 (v2) (version 2) | ecosystem: Host-associated > Mammals > Digestive system > Stomach > Rumen | place: Canada... | reverse complement strand
AGGCGCAGGGATTTGGCATAATAGATGCGTTGAACCTTTCAGACGCGCAAAGTGGTTTCTACGGGTTTCTTCAAGCCGCGTGGCTTAGCTCGCGAATGGCGCGGAAGAGGGGTTTTGCAATTAACTCGCAAGACACCCGGAAACGTCAAGATCGATGACACGCAGATACTTTCATTTTCAGAAACTGGCTGGGGATTGAAAAGCAAGACTGCGACGGTTGCGCTCGCGGCCGGTTCTCATACGATAAAATTCACATGCAATTCTGAATACACTAATTACGGTCTTACGTTCGACAACATCAAGCTGATCTACCAACCCTCGGCACGGACGGTCACCGATTCGGTCGGCGGCGGAGAACTGCACGTGAACGTGCCGGAGGGCGCGACGGTCTCCAACGCCGACGTGAGCATGACGGGGCATCTCAAGTTCGTGAAGGAAGGCGCGGGGGCCTTCATTTCACAGCGCAGCACGCTCTCCTACGACGGCGGAACCGAAGTCGTCGCCGGAACGCTCTCGACGTCTGAAGGCGTCGGAACGGATCCGATCACCTCGCGTACGTTCGGCGCGCTCGGAACTGCCATCACCGTGCTCGCCGGAGGCACGTTGCAGAATGCCGCAGGCACCTACGACTTCCCGAATTACAACGTCATCCTCAACGGCGGCACGCTCGCCCCCGGTGCAGCGGGGACGCTCGTCGAGACGAACGGTACCTGCTCCGTGAGCGTCGGTGCGAACGGCGGCACGATCGACAACGGCGGTTTCGCGGTTACCGTGGAGGCGGATATCGCGGGCACGGGCGCGCTTGCCTTCACCGGCGCGGGCACGACGACGCTTTCCGTTGACCAGACTGCTTCCGGCGCGCTGAACGTGGGTGCGGGGACGCTCGCGCTTTCCGGTGGCGTGTCCGTGGCGCGTCCAACGACCGTCTCAAACGGAGTCACGCTGCGTGTGCCGGGAACGGGAACGGCGACGTTTGGTTCGTTGACGCTGGCGGCCGGTTCGACGCTCGACCTCGCCGCATACGTCGGCGGCGTCACGCCGCTTGCGGCCACGGCGCTCAATCTCCCCGCAGAGGGTACGGTCGGCCTCACGCTTTTCGGCGGTGCTTTTGGGTCGGGCCTGTATGCCATTTGCGCGAATGCCGGCGTAGGGCCGGGGGACGGCGTGAAGTTCGCGCCGTCGGCGGGGGATCTCGAGTGTACGTGGAGTGTTGACGACGGCACGTTGTTTCTCACGACCGGCACCCTCGATCCCCGTGCCTGGACAGGTCTTGCGGGCGACGGGAACCTCTCCACTCCCGGAAACTGGTATGGCGGGGTGGTGCCAAATGACGTCGCGATTATCAAATGCGTCACACCGGCAACGCTGACCGTGGGTACGGCATTTGCTCCCAACGCGATTCTCTTCCCGCTCGGCTGCGCCGAGCTCGTCATTGAGGGCGATGGGATTTCCGGCATTTCCGCAATCACGAACCTTTCGGAGGCCACGCAGACGTTCACCGCTCCCGTCGCGTTCGCGGACAAGATACTTGTGATCCAGAACGCGGTCGACTGGTCTACGCGCGCCCAGTCGAGCGTTCGCTTCGCGGGAGGCGTCACGGGAACGGACTTTGCGGAAGGCACGGCCCGCTACCTCAATGGCGCATATACCCTTACGGCTGCGGAAGACTGGACTGCGAAAACCCAGGGACACAACGACCGCTGGGGAATTCCAAAAGATTCCTCGCTCACGTTGCCGTTTTCGAGCAACACGAGCGAACTCGCGCTTGGCGAACACAGCACGGTCGCTGGCGGCGCATTCACGGCGGCGGTCGTCAGGACGTCTGGGCGTATCAGTTGCTGGAATCTCGGCGAATACGTCGTCACCGGGGAGTTGGTTGTGACATTGCCGGGCGCGAACGGCTATATTTCCTACAGGGGTAGCGACGGCGCATACAAACTGGAGAAGTTGACGGTGGGCGAGACGGGCGCGGGCAACAAGTTGTTCTATTTCGCCAACAGCGGCGACTATTACTATGACAAAAACATCTGGATCGGCGCGGGCGGTCTCAATTTCGCCGAGGGCACCTCCGCCAATACGGCCTACGCCTGCGGCAGGCGCAACAACGACGTCATCCGGGTGCGCCCTTGGCATTCCGACTATGCAATTGGCACGAAGGCTGGTTCGACCCGCGATGTCTACATCGTGAAGAGCACGCATTTCGGGACAACGGACGAGAACGGCGTCGCGCGTACTGTGACCTGCAACGGTATCGTGAGCGGAAGCGCGGCAGTCAGTATCGAGGGAACCGGCAGGTTCGTCGTCAACAACGACAACACCGCGTCCAGTGCGGTGACGGTGACGGACACGGCGACCTTGGCGATCAACGCGGGCAAGCAGATGACGTCCGGCGCGCTGACGGTCAACTCCGGCGCGACGCTGGAGTTGGCCGAATCCGGCACGGTTACGCTCGCTGGCAACCTGACGCTCGCAAGCGGGGCGAATCTCGCGTTCAACTTCACGAACGGCAGAAATCCGCCCGTTCTCGGTATCGCCGACGGCATGACCGTGACGGTGAAAGGCGCGGTGACGGTGAAAGTCACTGCGGACGGCGTCACGCCGGGCAGCAGGAAGGTTCTCACCACGTGCGGCGGGTTCGAGGGCGCTGCGGTCACGCTCGCCGCAGACGCCCCCGACTGGGCGAAGGGACGTCTCACCGTCAACGCCGACGGCAACATCGTCCTCGACGTCCAGCCGAAGGGCACGGTCATCGCCATCAGGTAGGTAGCGGCGCTATTGAAAATCCCGTAGAATCGTATCCCGAATTGAAAGGCCCGCCGGCAAATTTGTCCGCACAGGGGCGAGGTGTTTTGTGGTATACTATGCGCCATGGAGAAGACTAGGCCCATACTTTACGGCGTGGCGGACTACGCGCAGATCAGGAAGAAGAACGCCTGGTTCGTGGACCGCACCGCGAAAATACGCGACCTCGAGCAGACCGCGTATGCGGTGTTTCTGCGTCCGCGCCGGTTCGGGAAGTCGCTGCTCGTCTCGTTGCTCCGCGCCTACTACGACGTGCAGTTCGCCGACCGCTTCGAGGAGTTCTTCTCCGGGACTGACATCGGCGCGGACCCGACTGACGAGCGCGGCAAGTACCGCGTGCTGTACTTCAACTTTTCGGCCGTCAGCAAGAACCCCGGAGAGGCGGAGGCCAGCTTCAACGACTACGCCTCGCTCTGCATCGACACCTTTGCCGAGACGTACCGCGACAGGCTGCCGGACGGCGTGTCCGAGAAGATTCTCGCCGCGTCCGGTTGCGTCGCGAAGCTCTCGCGCATCACCCAGGGGCTGATGAACAAGGGCGTGAAGCTCTACGTGCTCATCGACGAGTACGACAACTTCACGAACACGATTCTGGCGGAGAGCGGTCCGGCCGCATACAAGGCACTTTGTCATGGAAACGGGTTCTTCAAGCAGTTCTTCACGAACTTGAAGGACGCCACCTCCGGGACTGAGGCACCGGTGACGCGCCTGTTCATCACGGGTGTCTCGCCCGTGACGATGGACGACGTGACGAGCGGCTTCAACATCGGCACGAACATCTCGCTTGATCCGCAGTTTGTGGATTTGACCGGTTTCCGGCATGATGATATCCGCGTAATGGCGGACTACTACGCGCCGCGCTGTGGTTTCGACGCGGACAAGGCGTACGATGCTGCGATCACATGGTACGACAACTACCGGTTCGGTTCCGCAGCCGCTCCTGCCGTCGCCAACACGACGCTCGTGCTCTACTTCTTTGACAAGCTCGTGCGTGCCAGGGTGTGGCCTGACGACATGGTGGACGAGAACCTCCGCACGGACTACGCGAAGATCCGCCACCTCGTGACCATGAACCGCCGGCTCAACGGCAACTTCCACGTGCTCGAAAATTTGTTGGCCGGCGGCTCGTTGGAGGAGCCGATGGAGAAGTCGTTCCAGGCACATGAGCTGACGAAGAAGGAGAACTTCACCTCGCTCCTCTACTGGCTTGGCATCACGACTATAACGGGAGAACGGCGTGGAAAGACGGTTTTCGGCGTGCCGAACGAGACATTGAAGGAACTTGCCGCGAAGATGATCCCGGCTGCCTACTCTGACATCCACAAGATTGACGAGCGCGTGTACGACATTAACGACGGGCTGTGTGATTTCTCCTACGATGGAGGCTGGGAGAAGTTCGTCGGCATCCTCTCAGGGATCGTGAAGGAAAACTTCGCGGTGCGCGACGGGGTGGAGGGCGAGAAGGTCGTGCAGTCGACGCTTGTTGCGCTTCTTACCGCCGCGAAGGGACCGTATCTCGTCGGACACGAGCGCGAGGCGGGCGGAGGATTCTACGACATCGCGCTCAAGCCCCGCCTCGACCGATGGCCGGACATTGCCCATGCGGCGCTCATCGAGATGAAGTACGTGAAGGCGGGAGGCCCTTCGCCGACGAAGGAGCAGCTTGAAAAGATCAAGAAACAGGCCATCGACCAGCTCGACAAGTATTCCGCAGATACTGCGCTTGCCGCTGAGTGGCATATCGGCGGTCGCGGGGCGACCGCCCTATCGTGCGTTGCGCTCCACCGGCTCGTGCTTGTGTTCCACGGCGGCGACTGCATGTTGAGCGAGGAAGTGTAGCCACAAGGGCGGGGCGAAGAAACGCGACAAGCGCACGGCGCCATCGTGAAGTGATTTTACGAAAAGAACGACAAAAGGACTGACAAAATGACAAGCAGAAGAATGTTTCTGAAGGGCGTCGGCATTTTTGCTGCCGCGCTCGTCTCGTTTACGGGTTGCGTGGGGCCGGGATCGGGGCAAGCCCCCGAATCGACCGGAGAAAAGCCGTTGCGCGTGGCGGTGTTCGTGGACAAGGGAGCGCGCAACTGTGGTGTCTTTCGCTGGCTTGAAATCACTACGCGCATGAAGGGTGCCGTGGCGACGCCGGTTGGCGGCGCGGCGGTGCGCGCGGGCGCGCTCGACGCGGCGGATGTCCTCGTGATGCCCGGCGGCTCGTCCGTCACCGAGGCGAAGTCCCTTGGCGCGGAAGGGCGCGAGAAGGTGAAGGATTTCATTCGGCAGGGAGGCGGATACGTCGGCACGTGCGCGGGATGCTGTCTCCTCATGGAGCCGGCAAATCACCATCCGGACATGCTGCATCTGATCCCGTTCAAGTTCGGTCCGTCCGGCGGCAAGGCGGACATGTCGATCGCCTTTAACGAGCGGGCGACTGCTCTTGCGGGCATCAAGAAAGGCAAGGTGAGCGTGCGGTATTCGGAAGGTCCCGTGCTACTCCCCTCAACGCCGGTCGAAGGGGCTAACATCGAGGTCGTGGCGACGTATGACAGCGATCTCAACTCCATGGGCGAGAAGGAGCGTCCGTCGCGGGCGGGGTGCGCGGCGGCGGTCGCCGGGACGTACGGCAAGGGACGTATTTTCGTGTTTGCCGTCCATCCGGAGTACGATGAGGACGACCACTTTCTCCTGGAGGGCGCGTTCCGCTACGTGACGGGGCGGAAAGAGTTCGAATGGGACTACCCGCAGCGGCGGCGCGGACAGCTCGTCGTCGGTTTCATGTGCGATGACTCGTTCGGGGTGGAGACGGCAAAGCTTATCCAGCGGCTCGTCACGGACGGCGAGTTCGACGTCGTGCCGCTCAACAAGAAGGAAGTCGAGTCCGGCGGGCTCCGGAACGTGGATGCGGTGCTGGCGCCCGATGGTGTCGGGGCGGCTGTGCTCAAGGCGAGCCTCGGCGGCGACAATGCGGGGCGCACGAAGGAGTTCCTCGCACGCGGCGGGCGCGTTTTCGCCTGGGGCTGCGCGGCGGAGGTTGCTGGTAAGCTCAATCTCGGCGTAACGTGCGTGGCGGACGCGGAAGCCGCGCTCGCGGCACTGCGCGTGTTCGCGGCGGAGCCGGTTCCCGCGCCCGCACCGATTCCCGCGAAAGTGGCGAAGCCAATCCGCGCCGGCATCTACCAGGATCCGAAAAACTCCAATGTCATTATCGCGCGAATGCTCGCGTTCGCGCCCGAGTACGAGCTGAAGTTCCTTTCCCCGAAAGACTACGTCAACGGCGGACTCGACACCATCGACCTCATCGTCCAGCCCGGCGGCGGCTGCACCTCGCAGTACAAGGCGCTCGGCGAGAAGGGGGCGGAGGCGCTCAAGCGTTTCGTGCTGAACGGCGGGAAGTACTACGGCGTCTGCGCCGGCGCGTTCATGGCGCTGCAGCAGTCGCTTCCGAACAGGCCGCGCCTCGGACTCGCGCCGTTTAAGGGCGACGACCCCGCGCACTACCGCGGCTCCGCGCCGATCAAGGTAAAGTTCACGGAAGAGGGGCAGAAGGCCCTTGCGGGCGTCGGGAAGTCGCGCACCGTGGTGTACGCGGGCGGCCCCGCGCTCGTTCCGGGCAAGCCGGTGGCAGATTCCGACATCAAGATCCTCGGCAGCTACGCCGGACGGAAGATCAGCACGACGAACGGCAAGCCGGTGGAGGACATGCTCGGCAAGGGCGCGTTCGCCGGCGGACGGGCCGGAAAGGGCAAGGTGTTCATTTCGTGTCCGCATCCCGAATTCGAGGAGAAGAACCACGACATCGTGCGGAGCGGAATCAAGTACCTCACGGGCGTCGCGCCGTCGCCGGTCTACCTGAACAGGACGCGCGGCGCGCTTGCGCTCCGGTACCGCTCGTCGGACAAGGCGTCGGCGGAGTTCCTGTTCGGAACGCTCCTGCGCGACAGCCGCTTCTACGTGTGGCCCGGGAAAAACGCAGGGATGCTTGCACACCTTGACGCGGTCGTCCTCACGGACAAGACCGATGCGGACGAGGCGAAGGAAATGAACGCCTTCATCGCGCGCGGCGGAAGGGTCGTCGCCGTGTGCGACACGCCGGAGAAGCGCAAAGCCGCCGAACTGCTGAAAGGGGCGGCCATTGTCGAATCCTATGACGGCGTCATCGAGGCGCTTCTGAAATGACAGGTCGGGCTCCTCGCCGATTTCGATGACGTGGGCGCTCTCGCGTGTCGGCAGGCTGAAGCCCGGTCCCTCGCAAGGAAAGGAAAAGACGGCGACATCGTCCAAGGACAGAATCGGGCTGATGGCATGGCATTCGCCCAAGGCGGAACGCCGCAGGACTTACGCGACGTTTGCCATGCTGACTTTCGCGTCGCTTGTCATGGCCGTCGACTACCGCACGTTCGTCGCGTGGGGAGGGCTGTATCCCGCGGGGGCGACGGGCCTTTCGATGCTCCTGCAGCGCGTCGTGCAGAAGTTCGTCGACATGAACGGCTGGGGATGGACCGTCCCGTTCTCGCCGATCAACCTCGCGCTGAACGCGGTGCCGGTCTGGATCGGCTTCCGCTTCATCGGCCGCCGATTCACGATGTGGTCGCTCTACGTCATCTTCATGACCGGCTTCTTGACGGACATCCTGCCCGCCGACGCGCTCACGTCGTTCATGTCCGAGGGCGACTTGTCGCGCCTCGCCACCGACCCGTTCGTGACGAGCATCTTCGGCGGCATCGTGTTCGGGTTCGCGATGGCGTTGTGTCTCAGGTGGAACGCCACGACGGGCGGGACGGACTTCATCGCCATCTACCTCTCCGAGCAGAAGGGGCGCGAGACGTGGAACATCATACTTGCTCTCAACGCCTGCATCCTTCTCGCGGGCGGCTTCGTCTTCGGCTGGAGCGGCTCGCTCTACTCCATCGTCTACCAGTTCGTCACGCTCCAGGTCGTCCACCTCATGTACCGGACCTACCAGTACCAGACGCTCATGATCGTGACGAGCGAGCCGAAGCGGGTGTGCGAGGCGATCTACCGCGTCAGCCACCACGGGGCGACGGTGGTGCGCGGAATGGGCGGCTATACCGGCAAGCCGACGAGCATCGTCTATTCCGTGGTGGCGGCGGACGACACGACGTACATCTACGCGATCTGCAAGAAGCTCGACCCGCAGGCGTTCATCAACACGATGAGCACGTCGCGCGTGATCGGGCGGTTCTACCTGCGCCCGCGCGACTGACCCTCGAAGTGGAATTTTTCCCCCTGCATTTCACCCGATTATGTTTCTCCAAAATCCCCCAATGAAAAGAATGTTCTTTTGTCCATTGCTGGTTGGCGCGTTTGCCGCCGTGGCCGCGCCGGATCGCGCATTTCACGGCGAGACGACCGTTCCCGTCGGCGACGTGCGCGTGGGGTTCTCGCTCGATACGGCAAAGCGCGAGGCGTCCAAGAGGGCCAAGCGCGGCGTCGTCGTCGGGTCGCCGCATGCATACGTCACCGCCGGGAGCATCACGCATGCACAGATGAAGTCACTGTCCGTCACGACGAACGGCAACGTGGTGACGGCGACGTGGAAGGGGCATCCGGAATGCGGCGACGACTTCACGGTGACGGCGAAGATGGCGCTGCTTCCAGGCGGCGGGTTCGAGTACACGTCGTTCGGTTACGCCGGCAACAAGGACAGCCGCTTGATCCAGCGCATCTCCTTCCCGGAGGTGACGGTGCCGCGCACGGACAAGACGGCGATCTTCCGCCCGAACACCGTTGGCGAGGTGTTCAGGCCCGACTGGAATGCGTTTCCCTCGGGAAAGGACGTCTCGGCCAGCGGCGCGAACTGGCTCACGTTCAGCTGCATCGCGGCGCTGAACGACGGCGGGACGTCGCACTTCCTCGACCATCGCGGCGAGGCGCGGATCCACACCGTCTCGTTCGCCGTGGTGCAGGGGTCGGAACCGGGGACGCTCGTGCTGTGCAACAGGTATGCGCCGCCGATGACGGACGAGCGGAAGACGTCCGGCGCGCTGCCCTACACGGGCGTCTATGCGCCGTATTGCGGCGGCTGGTACGAGGCGGCGAAGATGCACCGCGCCTGGCTGGAGACGACGCCGTGGTTCAAGAAAGCCGCCGCGCGCGACTTCTCGAAGCTGCGCGCGGTCGACCTCTGGATGTGGAGCCGGGGCGGGGTGGAGGTTTCCGAGCCGCCCGTCCACTGGTTCATGAAGGAGACCGGGCTCAAGGTCGCGCTCGACTGGTACTGGTGGCACGGCATTCCGTACGACACGAGCTTCCCGTACTTCTGGCCGCCGCGCGACGGCGTGGAGGGCTTCCGCGCCGCCGTGAAGCGCATGAAAGACCGGGGCGCGTTCGTGCAGGTCTATACGAACGGGGCGAGCTGGGACTGCGACGATCCGCGCTGGGACGAGGACGGCGGACCCGAGAGCGTGATCGTGGTGCCGAGCGGCAGGCTTTTCGCGAAGATGTACAACGTGTTCACCCGGCATCGGCTCGCGCGCATCTGCGGCGAGGCGCCGAAGTTCCAGGGCATCATCCGCAAGCTGGAGCGGAACCTGCGCGAGTCCGGCCTCGACGGCGTGTACATGGACCAGATTTCCTGCGGTGCGCACAGCTCGTGCTGCAATCCGCGCCATGCGCACGCGCCGGGCGGGGACGCCGTGGAGAAGGGGTATCGCGCCTACGTGCAGGCGGTGCGCGACGACAATCCCGGCTTCATCCTCTCATCGGAGGCGACGAGCGAGACGTACTTCGACCTGTTCGAGGCGAGCATACTCCTCTACTCGAGCTGGGAGCGCTGCGGCAAAGGGTCGCTGCCGCGGTCCGAGCCGGTGCCGGCGGTCTCCGTGATCTACCGTGGGGCGGCGGTCGTCTTCGGGTCGTTCGCGACGCCGGGCGGCGCGCCGGCGTGGGACCCGATGTGGGGCGAGAAGCCCGACGGCGACGAAGTGGAGGCCGTGGTGGCGAAATATCCCGACCAGTTTGCCGTCGAGTTCGCGCGTGGCATTGTGTGGGGCATCCAGCCGATGGTGCACAACTTCACGATGAAGGACGTGGAGAACCCGCGCCTCGCGAAGGACCTTCAGTTCATGAAGGATTCCGCGAAGTTCTACCATGACAACCGCGACTTCCTTTTCGACGGCGAGCTGCTGAAGCCCGCGACGCTCACGTGTGCGACGAAGCGCGTGGAGTTCCTTTCCGCCAGTTGCTACAGGCGCGTGAAGGATTCCTCGACATTCGTGCAGGAGGCGTTGCCGACGGTGTTCCATTCCGAGTGGCGCGCGAAGGACGGGCGCAAGGCCGCGATCCTCGTGAACTGGACGCGCGAGGAGCAGAAATACGAAATCGAATTCGACGGCGTGAAACGGCGGGGCGCCCTGCCCGCCCTCTCGTGGCGGCTGCTGCCCCTGAAGGCGGCGGAGAGGCCGGTGGAGGTGCGGGTGCGGCAGACGCCGCAGGGCCCGCGCATCTTCGTCGACGGCGTGGCGGTGCGCCCGCGCTTCTACTACGGCTCGGCGCCGTGCCTCTGCCCGATCTCGGACGTGCGCAAGCTCGACTACACCATCCCTTTCCGTCCGGAGGAGGATACCGACAGGGGGCGCGTGTCGCTTGACGGATTCGACGACGACGAGCCGATGTGGTTTTCGGAGGCGAAGCTGGTCGACAAGACTGCCGGCACGACCGTGCGCCTTTCGTCCGGCGGCGAGGAGCGCACGCGCCATTTCGCGCGCGACGGGCTGCATCTCAGGAAGGGGCACCTCTACCACTTCGTCGTGACGCACCGCTCCACGCACCACCGCACGTACTTCACGCACGAGGCGTCCTACACCGACGCCGCCGGCCGCAAGGTCGTGATGCCGCTCCCCTACGGCGACACGCTCGGCGACACGGTGCGCCTCGCGGCCGGCGCGCAGGTGGACTTCGTGACGTTCTCCACGGACATCTCCTGGGGGTGCATGGACTGGTGGACTCCGCCAGGCGAACCGCCCGCCTACGGGCGCATCGACCGCGCGTTCGAGCACGTCATCGCGGCCAACCCGAACGCGCTGATCGTCCCGCGCGTGTGCGCGGACGCGCCGGGGTGGATGCTTGCGCGCGACCCGTCGCTCAGGATGGTGTTCGACAAGGGGTATCCGGTACGGATGTCGTCCGTCTCCGCCCGTCCGTACCGCAAGGCCGCATGCGAGGCGGTGGAACGCCTCACGCGCCATCTGCGCGCGAAGTTCCCGCGCAACTTCGCCGGGTTGCACGTGAGCGGACAGAACTCCGCCGAGTGGTTCTACATGATGTCGCAGAGCGGCGAGCTTTCCGGGTACGACGTCCACACCCGCGACGCCTTCCGCGTCTGGCTCGCGAAGCGGGGCGAGAAGGACGCCTGGACGGCGGAGGTGCCGTCGCCCGAGGCGCGGCGCGTGAAGCGTCCGCAGGGGCGGCTCGATTCCGTCCTCGACCGCCGCGTGATCCAGTTCGGCGAGTTCCGCCAGGAGGAGATGGCGAGCCTCCTCTGCGACCTCGGCGCGGCCGTGCGGCGCGGTTCGGACGGCGGCTCGCTCGCGATCTTCTTCTACGGCTACACGTGGGAGCTCGGCGCGGTCGTCCCGGGCGCGGCGGAGACGGGGCACTTCTTCGTCGACTGGATCATGCGGCACGGGAAGGGCTGCATCGACGGCTTCTCCGCCCCGTTCAGCTATACGGGCCGCGGCTGGCCGGGCCTGGCGCCGGTGATGGCGCCGTCCGAGACGTTCATGCGCAACGGCTTCCTGTGGATCAACGAGGACGACACCCGCACGCACCTCGAGGACCTGTGGAGCTTCCCGGTGAACGTGGGGCTGAAGAACAAGTCGCCGTTCGTCACGCGCAACGCGCTCCTGCGCAACGGTGCGCTGGACATCCTGCGCGGACACGGCGACTGGTGGATGGACCTGTGCGGGCGCGGCTGGTTCCGCGACGCGGAGATGTGGAAGATGCGCAAGGCCCTCAACGCCCTGGACGACGCGATGCTGCGCCGCAGGAAGCCCTACTCGCCGGAGATCGCCCTCGTGGTGGACGAGCGGAGCCTCATGCGCAACGGATTCGGTTCGAGCAAGGAGGTGACGCCGCAGCTGCACCACGCCCGCTTCAGGCTCAACCTGTGCGGCGCGACGCACGGGCAGTACCTGCTCGACGACGTCCTCGCCAACCCGCCCGACTGCAAGCTGCTCCTCGTCGCGTACGCGCGCGACCTCGAGCCGGCGCGCCGGGCGCGGCTGGAGGAGATGAAGCGGGCGCATCCGACGATGCGCGTCGTGGAGGCGGCGACGCCGCACGACGTCGTCACGGAGAAGATCGTGGAGCACGCGCAGGCGGCGGGCGTGCATTTCTACACGCAGCCGCTCAAGGCGACCGTCTGCGCGGCGGAGGGATACGTGGTCGTGCAGGCGCGCGAGGAAGGCCCGCTTGAAGTCGATTTCGGCAATGCGGACCTGGTCGTCGACTTTCTGGCTGGACGGCAGGTCGGAGCCGGCCCGAAGGTCTCCCTGCCGTTCCGGAAAGGGGAGACGCGGATATTCCGCTTGGCTAGTCGCTAGCCGCACGCCTGGGCTGCTTGAAGGAAAGGGCGGTTTCGTCCTTCGTGAGCGACACCTTGATGCGGCCGGGGACGAGCTCCTCGCGGAGGAGCAGGTCGGCAAGGGGGTCCTCCACGTAGTGCTGCACCGCACGGCGCAGCGGGCGCGCGCCCATCGCGTCGTCTGAGCCTTTCGCGACGAGGAAGTCCGTGGCCTTCCTGTCGAGTTCGAGCGTCATGTCGCGCTCGGAGAGGCGCGTGCGCAGCTTCGCGAGCTCGATGTCGAGGATGGTCACCACGTCGTCCTTCTCCAGCTTGCGGAAGACGACCGTCTCGTCGAAGCGGTTGAGCAGCTCCGGGCGGAAGGTGCGTTTCGCCTCGTCCAGCAGCTTGTCGCGCAGCGTCTCGTAGGAGGCGCTGGCCGTCTCCTGCGAGAAGCCGAAGCTCTTGCCTTCCTTCGCGAAGTCGAAGCCGAGGTTCGCGGTGGCGATCACGATCGTGTTGCGGAAGTCGACCTGGCGGCCCTGGCCGTCGGTGAGGCGTCCGTCGTCGAGCAGCTGGAGCATCATGTTCATGACATCCGAGGAGGCCTTCTCGAATTCGTCGAAGAGCACGACCGAGTAGGGACGGCGGCGGACGCGCTCCGTGAGCTGTCCGCCCTCGTCGTAGCCGACGTAGCCGGGGGGCGCGCCGACGAGGCGCGAACTCGTGAAGGCGGAGGAGAACTCGGTCATGTCGAGGGCGATGAGCGCCTTCGGGTCGCCGTAGACCTTCTCGGCGAGCATTTTCGCGAGGAGCGTCTTGCCCACGCCGGTGGGGCCGAGGAAGAGGAAGCTGCCGATCGGGCGCTTGGGGTCGCCGAGGTTCGCGCGCGAGCGGCGCAGGGCGCGGGCGATGGACTCGATGGCGGCGGACTGTCCGATCACGGCGCCGTTCAGCTCCTTCTCGATGTTGAGGAGCTTGCCGGCGGTGGACTCCGTCATGCGCTCCACGGGTACGCCGCTGATGGAGGCGACGGTGGCGGCGATGTCGTCGGGCGTCACGGTCACGGTCTTCTCCGCGTGCTCCTCTCGCCACTGCTTCAGCTTTTCGTCCAGCGCCTTACGGGCGTCGATCTCGGCGTCGCGCCACTTGGCCGCGTCCTCGAATGCGCTTGCCTTGACGGCGGCCTCCTTGCGGGCGTGGATCTCGGCGATCTCCGCCTCGTCGGCCTTGAAGTCGGGCGGGCGCACGGCGCTCTTCATGCGCACACGCGCGCCGGTTTCGTCGATGGCGTCGATCGCCTTGTCCGGCAGCAGGCGCGCGGGCAGGTAGCGGGCCGTGAGCGTGACGGCGGCGCGCAGGGACTCGTCCTCGAACTTCACGTTGTGGTGCTTCTCGTAGCGGGGTGCGATGCCACGGAGGATTTCCACCGTCTCGTCGATGGCGGGTTCGTTCACGAGGATGGACTGGAACCTCCGCTCGAGGGCCGCGTCCTTCTCGATGGACTTGTGGTATTCCTTGAGCGTGGTGGCGCCCACGACCTGCAGCTCGCCGCGTGCGAGCGCGGGCTTGAGGATGTTCGCGGCGTCCATCGCGCCCTCGGCACCGCCGGCGCCGACGAGGGTGTGGATCTCGTCGAGGAAGAGAATGACGTTTCCGACGAGCTTCACCTCCTCGATGAGCTGCTTGAGTCGTTCCTCGAACTGCCCACGGTACTGCGTGCCGGCGACGACGCGCGCCATGTCGAGCGAGACGACGCGCTTGTCGCGCATGCGTTCGGGGACGTCGCCGAGCGCGATTGCCTGCGCGAGGCCCTCCACCACGGCCGTCTTGCCCACGCCGGCCTCGCCGATCAGGACGGCGTTGTTCTTCGTGCGGCGGGAGAGAACCTGGACGATGCGCGCGAGTTCCTGCTTACGGCCGATGACCGGGTCGAGCTCGCCCTTGCGCGCGAGGGCCGTGAGGTCGCGTCCGAAGATGTTGAGCGCGGGGGTCTTGCCTTTCTTCGCGCCTTTGGCGTCGCCGTCGGGGACAGGCGCTTCGTCGCCATCCTCGTCACCGTCCGGTTCGTCCGGCTGCGGTTCTTCCGGGAACTCGTCCTCGTCGGCCTTCGACTCGGCCTTGGCGAACGCCTCCGGCGTGAGGCCGTGTCCGGAGAGTATCTGCGCGGCCACGGACTCGCCCTCGGAGAGGATGGCGAGGATGATGTGCTCTGTGCCCACTGCGGAGGCCTGGAGGCGGCGCGCCTCGAGCTTCGCGAGCTCGAGGATCTTGCGCGTGCGCGCCGTGACGGGGATCTCGCCGCGCATGCGCACGTTTTCGCTGTGCCCGATCATCTGCTCGAGCTGGATGCGGAGCTCGTCCGGATCCACGTCGAGCGCGCGGAACCGCCGGCAGGCGCCGCAGTTCGGGATGGCGAGGATGGAGCAGAGGAGGTGCTCGGTGCCGATGTAGGAGTGGTTGTAGCGTCGGGCGGCGGCTTCGGCGCCGTCGAGCGCCCGATTTGCGTTGGGTGTGTAGTCGTTGTTCATGAAAAGGTTTCCCTGGCGAAGTCGTTGAGGCGCACCTTCGCGAAGAAGGCGCTCACGCGGTCGGCGAAGTCTGCGTCGCGGTTGTCGCGCTGGCGTTCCTCCTCCTGCGTGGCGGGGGGCGTCTGCTGCGGCTTCTCGAGGTTGCGGCGCATGATCTTGTCGATCTCCTCTCGCGAGATGCCGTCGAGAAAGCCCATGATGGAGGCGAGACGGACGGGGGAGAGAAGGTCGATGTATTCGCCGGGCGAGAGGAGGCGCGCATTGCGGAGGATTGCCAGCGCGCGCTCGAGGGAGTCCAGGAAGAGGAGCGGATGTTCCGACACGAGCACCTTGCGCGCGGCGGTCTCCTGCTGGGCCAGCTGCGCGAACGCGCGCGCGATGCGCGCGACGAGCGCGCGCTCCGGCAGGCCGATGGACGACCCATTGCTGATGCGAAAGAGATGCGCGACGTTGCGGATGCCGTCCATTTCGACGCTCTGGTAGTCGATGCGCATGGCGACGAGTCCGGAGAGGACCTGCGGCAGGTCGCCGATGATGTGGAGCCCCTCCAGGTGCACTTCGGCCTCGATCCGGACGCCCGTGCCGCAGTGTGCGGGGAAGGGCGAGAGGTAGCCGAAGTCTGGATGCCATGCGAACCGGTGCCGCGCAGCAAGGCGACGTTCCTCGTCTTCGGCCATGGTATAGGCCGCCGCGATGTCGGACGGCGACGACCACTCTGCTGAAATCGAGTAGGCGTCCCTTTCCCCGAACGGCTTGTCGGCGAGGTTTCGGAAGATGGTGACCTTGCCGCCGCCGAGCGCATCGGAGCAGAGGAGGTCGGGGTATGTGCCGTCGGTCTGCCGTTTCGGCGGCCGGCCGGGACGCCCCTTGGGACGGGCGCTCATTTCGGCTCCTTTCCGTTCGCCTCCGGCGCGTCTGCGTCGAGTTCGTCGAGACGGCGCTGGATCTCCGCGGCTCGCTCGTACTTCTGCAGGCGGACGGCCTTCTTCAGCTCGCGCTGGAGGTAGGCACGGGAATCGGTGCCTGTCGTGCCTGCCGGCATCGCGCCGACGTGCTGAACGCCGTAGTCCCCGCGCAGGAATTTCATGCGAATCTCCTTGGCGAACGTCTTCCAGCAGCTCGGGCAGCCCAGCGTGCCGCGCGCCTCGATGGCCTCCCAGGTCGCGTGGCAGTGCGGACAGGACTTCTTGCCGTTCTTTCGTTCCTCTTCGAGGTGCCCGAGACCGTCGACGAGTCCCAGCGCGGCCTTGAAGAAGTCCTCGACGAATTGCGGAGGCTTCCCGTCCGGACCGACTACCGAGACGGGTTTCTCCTTTCCCTGTTTCCCTTTCGGGTGGCGTTCGGCCGATGCGCATTTCTTGCAGACGTACAGTTCGCGTTCCTGTTCGCCATCCTTCTTGTGCAAGACCGTTTCGGCTTCGGCCTCATGGCAGATTTCGCATTTCATGGAGGTCAGTCGATGAACAGGTTCGGGACGTTCTGCCCGGTCGAAATCAGCTTGCCTGGCTTGGCGGGGAGCGCAGCGGGCTTTTTCTCCACGGGAGCCGGCGCGGGCTTGACGGTCGCGGAGGGTACGCCGGGCGAGACCTCGACGGGCGAAACAGCGTCTGGCTTTGTCTCTGGCGGCAGTGACGTGGCCTGGTAGAGCTTGCTGAAGCTCCAGATGATGAACAGGATGGCGACAAGCGTGCAGAGCAGAAGGGCGGTCATGCGCCACGCACGCCGGGGGATGTTGCGGACGGTCTTCAGCACGCCGCTGGACACGGCGGAAAGGCGCTTGCGGAAACGCTCCGCAGCCGTGGGCCCGCCTTCGCCGTAGTCACCGGACGGGATGTACGGCGAGGAGTCGAAGTCGATTTGCGGGGGCAGCTTGGATTGCCCTCCAGCGGCTTGCGGGGAAGCCTGCTGTCCGAAGAGCGGGAGGGTGTCCGTGGCGGGACGTGCTGGCGGATGTTCAAAGAGTTCAAGTCCACGCACGACCTGCGGCGGTTCGGGTGCCGGCGCGGGCGGCGGCTCGGGAATCGGCTCCGGGGCTGGAGGTTCGGGTGCCGGCACGGGCGGCGGCTCGGGAATCGGCTCCGGGGCTGGAGGTTCGGGTGCCGGCGCGGGCGGCGGCTCGGGAATCGGCTCCGGGGCTGGAGGTTCGGGTGCCGGCACAGGGGCGGAAGGGGGTTGCCAGACGGGTCGGACGGGCGGTGGCGGAGTGGGGTCGGGGGGGACTTCGCGGATGCTTGGGGCAGGCTTGCGACGGCCATTGTAGATGTCCATGAACTCGCGCACGAGGGGGACCGAATCGAGGCCCACGCAGTCGGCGAAGAGGCGGACGAAGCCGCGCCCGTAGATGGGGGCGGGGATGCGGTGGAAGTCCTCGCGCTCCATTTCCTCGACGATCTGCACGAGCATGTGCGTTTGCGCTGCGACCTGCGAGCAGGTGAGGCCCTTGGCCTCGCGCGCGTTTCTCAATGTTTCACCGAATGAACTCATGTTCAGGCTCCTTGTCTTTCAGAGATTTTAAATGACGGGTGGATTTCCCTCGGACGGATCGGGCGGAAGGGAGAACGCCGCGTCGGGGGCGTCCGGGGAGGCGGCGGGCTCTGTCGCGCCGCCATTGAGAAGGGTTTCCGGGTCGACGAGGATCTCGCGCGGGCCGGCGCCGCGCGCAGGACCGATCACGCCGCGTTCCTCGAGGAGGTCCATGATGCGGGCGGCGTGGTTGTAGCCGATGCCCATGCGGCGCTGGAGGTGGGAGATCGAGGCGCGCTTCGTGTCGCGCACCACTTCGAGGGCGCGGCGGAACAGGCCTTCCTCCTTCGATGCCGTCATGCCGGCCGGCGGCGGCACGCCGCCGACGACGGCGGTTGCCATGGGCTCCGGCGGCGGGGCGTTTTCGGACGATTCCTCGTCGCCGTCCAGCGATTCGGCGGGGTCGGCCTCCTTGATCTTCTCCATGCGCCGCGTCAGGGTCTCGTCGAAGTCCGGGTTGGAGTGCTCGCCGATGAAGTCGATGACGCGGTTGATCTCCTCGTCGGAGATGTATGCGCCCTGGGCTCGGAGGAGGCGTCCGTCGGACATCTTGAAGAGCATGTCGCCCTTGCCGATGAGCTGTTCGGAACCCTGTGCGTCGAGGATGGTGCGCGAGTCGATGGAGGACGAGGTCTTGAACGCGATGCGGCCGGGGATGTTGGACTTGATGGTGCCGGTGATGACCTTCGTGTCGGGACGCTGCGTGGCGAGGATGAGGTGGATGCCGGTGGCGCGCGCGAGCGCGGTGAGACGGGCGATGACGGGCTCCACCTCCTTGCCGGCGGCCTGCATGATGTCCGCCACCTCGTCGATGATGATCACGATGTAGGGGATCGTGCGCGGCATGTCCTTGTCGCCCAGCTGCTCCTCGCCGCCGAACATGTCGGGCTGCGACACGGTCTTGCGCGTGTTGAAGTCCACGATGTTGCGGCAGCCGGCGCGCGAGAACATCTTGAGGCGCTTCTCCATCTCCACGAGCGCGGCGCGGAGGGCGAACACGACCTTGTTCGTGTCGTTGATGATCGGCACAAGCAGGTGCGGGAGGCGGTTGTAGGTCGTGAACTCCACGCGCTTGGGGTCGACCATGATGAACCGCAGCTGCTCCGGCGTGCGGCACATGAGGAGGCCGTTGATGATCGAGTTGAGGCACACGGACTTGCCCTGGCCGGTGGCGCCGGCGACGAGCAGGTGCGGGAGCTTCGCGAGGTCCACCACGAGGTCGTTGCCGGCGGCGTCCTTGCCGAGCAGAAGCGGCAGCTGGAACTTGCCGGGGCTGTTCTTCTGCCAGAGCTCGCCGTCGATGATCTCGCGGAAGTGGACGGACGCGGGCTTGAGGTTCGGCACCTCGATGCCGACGGCGTTCTTGCCGGGGATCGGGGCCTCGATGCGCAGGGAGGTGGCCTGGAGGGCCATCTGGAGGTTGCGGGCGAGGCTGGCGACCTTTTCGACGCGCGTGCCGAGGTCGAGCGTGAGGGCGTACTGCGTCACGACCGGGCCGGCCACGTAGTAGGCGAGTTCCGCGTTGACGTCGAACACCTTGAGCGTGTCGATGAGACGCTGGGCCATGGCCGCGACGTTCTCGCCGGGTCCGCCCTCCGCCTTCGGCACGGGGTTCAGCAGGTTCGTGGCGGGGATCAGGTACGGGCCCTTGTCCTCCTGCTGCTCCGCCGCAGGCGCAGTTGCGGGTACAGGGGCGGGGGCTGGGGCGGGTGCCGGCGCGGGCGGCTGGGCGACCGTGCGCACAGGGGTGACAACTGGCGCGGCGGGCCGTGCGGCAGGCGTGTCGCGTGGGGGCATGTAGTCGACTGGTCCGGCGGCGGGCGCCTCGCGTTCGGCCTTGAGGCGCGCGCGGAGGGCGGCTCTCTCCTCCTCGGCCCTGCGCTTCGCCTCCTCGCGGGCCTCGCGCTCCGCCTCCTTCGCGGCGCGGCGTTCCTCGCGGGCGATGCGCTCGGCCTCGCGTTCCGCCTCCTTTGCGGCGCGTGCGGCGGCCTTTTCTTCGGCGATGCGCTGCTTTTCGGCGATGCGCTCCGCAAACGCGGCCTCCTTCGCGGCGCGTGCGGCGGCCCTCTCGGCGTCGCGGTCGCCCAGGTCGCCCATCTCGTCGCGGTCGCGGTCGGCCGCCCAGTCCGTCAGGCGGGCGATTCCGGAGACGATGTTGCGCGGTCCGGCGATGAGGAACAGGGAGAACACGGCGAGGCTGATCATGAGCACGCTCGCGCCGAATGGCGCCAGGTGGTAGGCGAGGCAGCGCGTCATCACGAGATAGCCCACGGCGCCACCGGCGTTCGGCTCGATGTTCAGGTTGCGCAGGAGGGGGGCGACGAGCTGCGAGGTGCCGGCCACCTGCAGCAGGCAGGTGACGGCGAACACGAGGAGGGAGACGCCGAGCGAGCGGCGGCCGGGGTGGAAGGACCTGCCCAGCACGAGGCGGAGACCCGCGTACACGCATACGATCGGCACGGTCCAGACCGCCAGGCCCACAAGCTGGTAGCCCGCGTAGGCGAACCAGGCGCCGACCACGCCGATGAGGTTGGCGGTGGGAGACGCCGCCGGGATGCTGAGGGCGGAGATGTCGTGCCAGTCGTAGGTGCACAGCGCGAGAAGGGGGAACAGGGCGATCGGGAACATGAAGAACCCGACGATCCGGCGGATCGCGCCAGGTTCGCTTTCGGGATGTTCTGTGGGTGTTGACTGCATCAGAAGGGGGCTTTCATTTGCTTCTCTTGAAAATCGGCGAGTCGGAGCGGAAGCGGGAGGACGCAAGGGAGTCGCGCACGGCGTAGTAGACGATTATGGCGAGGATGAGCGCCAGTATCTTGAGCCCGATGTTGCTTGTAAAGAACGCGAAGAACGATTTCATGCCGTCTCCTTTCCGTTTGTGTCGGCCGTCTCGGCCGTCTCGACCTTCTCCGACTTTGCGGCCTTGCCCTCGGCCGGGGGCGCGTCGTGCCGGCGGCGGAACAGCTTGTCCGTGCGGCGCTTCATCCAGTCGGCCATCGACTCGGCGGTCGTCCTCTGGCGCGGCATGGCCTTGCGTATCCAGCGCAGCACGGCGATGCGCGAGTTCTCCTCGGCGTCCGGGTAGCGGATGAGGCGCCCGTTGTGCGCGACCGACACCTTGCCCGTCTCCTCCGAGACCGCGATCACGAGCGCGTCCGTCTGTTCGCTCAGCCCCACGGCCGCGCGGTGGCGCATGCCCGAGGCGGAGAGGTCGCTCTGGCTGGAGACGGGGAAGAGGCAGTGCGCGGCGGCCACGCGTCCGTGGCGGATCACGACGCCGCCGTCGTGGAGCGGCATGGGCTCCGTGAAGATGGAGAAGAAGAGCTCGGTCGAGATGATCGCGTCGAGCGCGACGCCGGTCGTCTCGAAGCCGCGCAGAGAGATGCCGCGCTCGAACGCCACGAGCGCGCCGGTGCGGCGCTTGGCGAGCTTGAAGATGATCGTCGTGAGGTCCTCCGGCGTGATGCGCTCGTGGGGGAACGTGTGCGCCCGCGCGCGGTCCTGGAAGAGGAACGAGCCCATCGTGGCGAGGATGCGGCGGATCTCGTCCTGGAAGATCACGACCGACGACAGCGCCAGGTAGAGGAGCAGCCAGCGCACGATTACGGAGAGCACGTCGAAGTGGAAGACGAGCGTGAAGGCGATGAGGAGCGCGAAGAGCACGCCCGCTCCCATCAGCACCTGCCCGAACCTCGACCCGCGCGCACCCTTGAGGATCGCGTAGATCACCATGTAGAGGATGAATATCTGGATGACGTCCGGCACGTAGTCCATCAGGCGATACCAGTCCACTGCGGGTCTCCTTTCCGTGCGAGCGCGCCGACAACGGCCAGCGCCTCCTTCGTCTCCTTGACATCGTGCACGCGCACCACGCTCGCGCCGCACATCGCGCACCACACGGCCGCGCCCACGCTGCCGCCGAGGCGGCGGGCGGGCTCGGCTTCGCCGCTGAGCGTGCCGATCACGCGCTTGCGCGACACGCCCACGAGCACGGGGCCCCGTGCCGCCAGGCGGCGCAGGGAGCCGAGGATTGCCATGTCTTCCTCGCGCGTGGTGCCGAAGCCCACCATCGGGTCCTGCATCACCTGCGCGCCGACTGCGCGGTAGTCCTTCGCCGGCACCACGAAGCCGCAGCCGGTCTCCTCCACGAGCGACCACATGTCCGCGTCGGGCGTGTACACGCAGTTGATTGCCGCGGCGCCGGCGTCGACCGCGCGGCGCGCGGTCTCGGCGTGGTAGGTGTCCACCGAGACGGGCACGTCGGGCAGCTCGCGCAGCAGTTGCCGCAGCACAGGCTCGAGCCGCGCCCATTCGACGGCGGCGGGAAGGGGACGGTGTCCGGGGCGCCACGAAGCCGTAGACTCGGCGCCTACGTCGATCACGTCCGCTCCGTCGCGCACGAGCGAGCGCGCGTGCGAAACGGCGTCGCCCGGGCGGAGGTAGAGGCCCCCGTCGGAGAACGAGTCCGGCGTCACGTTCACGATGCCCATCACGCGCGTGGACGCGAGGTCAATGTCAAACTTCCCGCACGTCCACGTCATCGTGTTTCCTTTCCAATCCGAGGAGCTTCTCCACGTCGCGCCCGTCCATCGTCTCCTTCTCGAGCAGCGTGGTGGCGAGCAGCTCGAGCTTGCCGCGGTTCTCGCGGATGAGCTTGGCGGCCCGCGCGTAGCAGTCCTCGATGATCCGGCGCACCTCCTTGTCGATCGCCTCGGCGGTCTTCTGCGAGTAGGGCGGCGGGGCCTCGGAGACGGAGAGCGCGTTCGGCTCGATGAAGGCCTGGAAGCCAAAGGCGTCCGACATGCCGAAGCGGCAGACCATGCCGCGCGCCATCTGCGTGGCGTAGGCGATGTCCTGCGCGGCGCCGGTGGAGATGTCCTTCGTGAGGAACTCCTCGCCGATGCGACCGCCGCAGCACATCGTGATCGCGTCGACGAAGTACGACTTCGAGCGGTTGAGGACGTCCTTCTCCGGGAGGCTCATCGTCACGCCGAGGGCGCGTCCGCGCGGGATGATACTCACCTTGTGGAGCGGGTCCGCGTTCGGGAGGATCAGCTGGAGAAGGGCGTGCCCGGCCTCGTGCCACGCCGTCGTCTCGTATTCCTTGCGCGTGTAGCCGGCGGACTTGCGCTCGCTGCCCCAGAACACCTTGTCGCGCGCCTCCTCGAGCACGGCGTGCGGAATCGCGTCGAGCCCCTTGCGCGCGGAGAGGAGCGCGGCCTCGTTGATGATGTTCGCGAGGTCGGCGCCGGAGTGGCCGCTCGTGCCGCGCGCGAGGCGCGCGAGGTCCACGTCCTCCGCAAGCTTCACCTTCGCGGCGTGGATCTTGAGGATCTCCTCGCGCCCTTTCAGGGTGGGGAGGTCCACGTTCACCTGGCGGTCGAAGCGGCCGGGGCGCAGGAGCGCGGGGTCGAGGATGTCGGGGCGGTTCGTGGCGGCGATCACGATCACGCCGTCGTTCGTGCCGAAGCCGTCCATCTCCACGAGCATCGCGTTGAGCGTCTGGTCCGCCACGCGCTGCGCCATCATGCCGCCCGCATTGCGCTTCTGGCCCACGGAGTCGATCTCGTCGATGAAGATGATGCAGGGCGCGGACTTCTTGCCCTGCTCGAAGAGGTCGCGCACGCGGCTCGCGCCCACGCCCACGAACATCTCCTCGAAGTCGCTGCCGCTGATGGAGTAGAAGGGCACGCCCGCCTCGCCGGCGATGGCCTTGGCGAGGAGCGTCTTGCCCGTGCCGGGCGGCCCCACGAGGAGGATGCCGCGCGGGATGCGCGCGCCGAGCTTCGTGAACTTCTTCGGCTCCTTGAGGAACTCCACGATCTCCGCCACGTCCTCCTTCGCCTCGTCCACGCCCGCGACGTCCTTGAACGTCACGCGGTCCTTCTTGTTGCCGTCCATGAGCCGCGCCTTGGACTTGCCGAACGAGAAGGGCCCGCCCGAGCCGCCCATCATGCGGCGGTACACGAAAACCCAGAGAAGCGCGGCGAACACGCCGAAGATGAGGAGCTGCTGCATGAACGGGCCCAACAGCGGCTCTTCCACCTCCACGGGACAGTTCACGCCGCGCTCGACGAGGAACTCGGTGAGCTTCTCGTTCTCGCCCGGCACGAGGTTGACGCGGAATTTCGCGGGCGCGCCCGACGCGGTCTTCCGCTCGCCGGCGAGGTAGGTGCTCCCGCTCTCCAACGCGCGCACGCGCTTCACCCTCACGAGCTCGCCGTCCTCCACGAGCGCGCGGAACTCGGTCTGCGAGATCTCGTCGACGACGGGCCGGTTCGGGTTCATGAGGCGCATGGCGACGAATGACGCGGCGATGACGGCGAGGACGATCCACCCGCTGCGCGGACCCGGCGTCATCGCGCCCTTCGGGAGGGCGCGGCGCCGCGACTCGTTGGACGCGGTGGACGGCGCGCGCGCGTTTTCGGCAGACGCGCGCGCGCGCTCTTCTGTATCTTTTTCAGGCATGGACGTGCATTATACCATATCCGCGTGCGCGCGTCACGGAAATGTGGTAAAATAAAAGCCCCTCTCAAAACAGAAAAAGGAGAAACGAATGAAGATGAAGTCGTTGTTGGCCGCCGCCGTCCTGTGCGGCGCCGTGTTCGGCGGTGCGGAAGTCCCGCTCTGGCCGGAAGGCAAGATGCCGTCGCCCCAGAAGGGACAGTGCAAGCCGTTCCTCGTGTGGCACGAGCCCAAGGAGGTCAAGTCCACGGCGGTGCTGATCTCCGTCTCCGGCGGATCCTACATGGGCAGCAACATCACCGGATTCGAGGTGGCGCCGATCCGCGACTACTTCCTCGCGCGCGGCGTGACCGTGGTCACGATGAAGTACCGCACGCCGCGTCCGAAGGGCCTGCCGAAGCACCTTACCGCGTGGCAGGACGCCCAGCGCACCGTACGCCTCGTGCGCGCCGAGGCCGCCGCGCGCGGACTCGACCCCGAGAACATCGGCTTCACCGGCTGCAGCGCGGGCGGACACCTCACGCTCCTGGTCGCCACCTCCTCGCAGACGCCTGCCTACGAGCCGGTCGACGACTTCGACAAGCTGCCGTGCCACGTGAACTGGGCCGTGCCCGTCTACCCCGCCTACGCGCTTGCCGACGGACTCGACCAGCACAACACGAAGGGCGGCAACGACCTCGCGGACGCGCTTGACCCCGATCTCAAGTTCGACGCGAAGACCCCGCCGATGTGTCTCATGCACGGCGACGCCGACGGCTGGTCCCCGATGAACAGTGTGCGCGTGTACCACAAGCTCCGCACGATGGGCATCCCCGCCGAGCTGCACGTGATGGCCCTCGAGCCCCACTGCTTCATGAACGAGCCCGCCCCCGGCACGCCCGCCGACACGTGGAAGGGCCGCGTGTGGGAATGGGCCGTGAAGATGGACATCGTCTCCGGCCACCCCAACTCCCGCGTCGCCCCCTGGAAACCGCTCTACGACCGCAGCAAGAAGATCGAGGAGCAGTTCGACGTCCAGCCCGGCGTGTGGCACCCGGCGGGCCGCCGCGGCGAGATCACCGCGGAAAAGGACAGCGCGCTCTGGACGAAGACCGACTACGAGAACTTCGCCCTCGACTTCGAGTACAAGCTCGATCCCGGCGCCAACTCCGGCGTGCTCATCTACTGCTGCAACACGAAGAACTGGGTCCCCAACGCCGTCGAGATCCAGCTGTTGGACGACTACGCCGAGAAATGGGGCAAGTGCGACCCCAACTGGATGAACGCCTCCCTCTTCGGCCACTGCCCGCCGCTCAAGCGGAACGTGCGCAAGGCCGGCGAGTGGAACCGCATGACCGTCTTTGCGCGCGGCAAGAACATCCAGATCATCTGCAACGGCGAGAAGGTGATGGACGCCGACCTCGCCAAGTGGACCGACGCGAAGAAGAACCCCGACGGCTCGAAGATCCCGCCGTGGCTCAGCCGTCCGTGGGCCGAGCTCGACACGAATGGCAAGGTCGGATTCCAGGGCAAGCACGGCAATGCCAGGCCCTACTTCCGCAACATCCGCATCCGCCCGCTCTGACGATGAAGATCACCGCGATCAAGACGATCGTCGTCGACTGCTTCCGCACGAACTGGGTGTTCGCGAAGGTGGAGACCGACGAGGGGCTGCACGGCATCGGCGAGGGCACGCTCGAATACAAGGAGGCGACGCTCTGCGCCGCCATCCACGACCTCGAGCATGGGCTCCTCGGCAAGGACCCGCTGAACGTCGAGGCGCTCTGGCACGACAACTACCGCGACGCCTACTGGCGCGGCGGCCCCGTGTTCATGAGCGCCCTCTCGGCGGTCGACATGGCGCTCTGGGACATCAAGGGCAAGGCCCTTGGCGTCCCGGTGTGGCAGCTGATCGGCGGGAAGTGCCGCGACGCCGTACCGTGCTACGCGAACTGCTGGTTCGCGGGCGCAAAGGAGCCCGAGGAGTTCGCCGCGAAGGCCGTCGCCGCCGTCGAGAAGGGCTTCAAGGGTCTCAAGTGGGACCCGTTCGGCAAGAACTACCGCCAGCTCCCGCCCGCCGACTTCAAGAAGGCGCTGCGGTGCATCGAAAAGGTGAAGGAGGCGACGGACGGCAAGGCCGAGATCCTCATCGAGTGCCACGGCCGCTTCGACCTTCCCACCGCGCTGCGCCTCTGCAACGCGCTCGCGCCGTTTGATCCGTACTGGGTGGAGGAGCCGATCATCCCGGACACGATGGAGTCCCTCGCGGACCTCCGCCGTCGCGTCTCCACGCCCATCGCCTGCGGCGAGCGCCTCTACGGCATCCACGCGATCCGCAGCGCGATCGAGCTGCGTGCGGCGGACTATCTCCAGCCGGACGCCTCCCACGCGGGCGGCATCACCGAGATGAAGAAGATCGCCGCGCTCTGCGAGGCGCATCACATCCCGTTCTGCGCGCACAACCCGTCCGGTCCCGTCGCGAACGCCGTCACGCTCGCGCTCGGCGTGTCCACGCCTGGCTACTGCATCCACGAGACGCTCTTCAACGACGTGCCGTGGCGCAAGGACGTGGTGGACGAGGACGTGAAGTTCGTGGACGGCATGATGTACCCGTCGGACCGTCCCGGCCTCGGCATCGAGATCGACGAGACCGCCGCCGCCGCGCATCCGTTCGAGCCGCATTTCCTCCGGCACTACGTGGGCACGCTCACAAATGTGCGCCCGCCGGACGCATGCGACTACTACCACGCCTGACCGTTCGAGCCAAAGTTCTGGTAGGGCGCGATCACCGAGCGCGCCGCTGGGACGAACGGTATGGTCACGCGTCCCGCGTGACCGAAACGGTAGGGCGGTCGCCCCGCGACCGCCGCAAGATGGGGCGAGGCGTCCCGCCGAGCCGTAATGCGCTCCCCCTCGCAATTTCCCAAAACCGTATTTCCCTGGACTTTCCCCATTTTTCATTGAGGGGCACGGTGTGCCGTGAGATAACTTTCAGATAGCGCTATTTCTGGCGGGTATGCGCGGTTATACCGTTGCACTGCGCTTCGGGG
>Ga0310695_10004226_pt1 | contig 26871 bp, 27 predicted proteins | sample RumenRJG_04DNA_FD_203882 | JGI IMG/M metagenome (GOLD analysis project Ga0310695, IMG submission 203882) | Bovine rumen microbial communities from Lethbridge, Alberta, Canada - RJG_04 (v2) (version 2) | ecosystem: Host-associated > Mammals > Digestive system > Stomach > Rumen | place: Canada... | reverse complement strand
TTCTACAACGTACTTATAGGCAAAGAGAAAGGGCCACGCCTTGCAGGCTTCATCAAGACCTGTGGAAAGGATAAGGTGTTGCCTCTTCTTAAGTGGTATAAATAAATATCAAGCAGGGATTGTGATGGTGAATACTGTCCCTTTCCCTGCCTCAGATTCTACCCCTATCTCCCAGTTATGAGACCGTACTATGCTGTTTACTATGGCAAGTCCCAGGCCGCTTCCTTTCTCGCGCCTTGACGAGGTGCCGCGGTAGAAGAGGTCAAATATATTCTTAAGCTCTTCCTGGGCAATGCCAATGCCGTTGTCTGCTATCTGCACAATAAAGCAGCTCTTGACCCCCGAATAAGACTGGAATGCCCTGAGCTTTATAGTTCCGTCGTCATGGGAATACCTGATAGCGTTGCTGAACAGGTTCTCGAAACACCGGCTCATAAGCCGTTCGTCCATCTGCACCACAGCATCTTCGGGCAAGGAGATTTCTGCAATAAACTTCCGTTTCAAGATAAGGGCAGCCTCATCGCCCCGCTTTGCCACTTCATTCATAAATGCAAGCAGGTTCACATCTTTCCAGGTTGAACGCCACTCTCCGGTCTCTACCTTGATGACATCGATAAGGTCGTTTATAAGTGCCTCCAGATCATCAGCTTTCTTCAGGATAATCTGGGCATATTGCTGTCTTTCCTCGGGATTTGATGGAATTTCGTCATACAGGGCCTCTACATAGCCCCTGATAAGTGCTAACGGTGTCTTAAGGTCGTGGGAGACTCCCATGATAAACCGCGCCTGTCTGTCACGGTTCTCCTTTACTGCCAGCCTAAGCTCGTTAAGCGACTTGGTCAGGGAGATAATCTCGTTGCTGCCATGTACTTCAATCGGCGTGTCAAACTCGCCCATGGTGACACGCTCTGCCGCATTCTTAAGGACAGTTACCGACTTGGCGATAGACCTGGTTATTGTAGTTATGATGACAATACAGAATAAAAGTATGATGGTAGAAATAATAGTTACGGTGTTAACGTAATGCTCAAGCCTTGAATGAGGCGGCCGCATGGTTTTCTGCGACCTTATGAAAGTAATCAGCGAACTGTTCTTAAGGTGGGGTGGTGCAGTCATCTGAAAAAAGTACCGGTCGGAATTTTCAAGGGCATATTCCATAAGGTCATCCTCGTCCATAACCTGGCCTCTTTTAAACTGATCCATGGTGGAATACAGCACTTCCATGGAGGCTCTGTCAAATACTGTGACATCCATGGCTGGACTGCGGCGGGCGATAAAGCTTCGTATCCGCTCCCAGTCTTCCTCTGTAGTTACCTGGGGACGTTCGCTGAATATCTCTTCATAGGTGGGGACATTGTCGCTTAAGATCTGCCTTTGGTGGAACATTAGCCAGTAGGATGTAAGGAGTACTATCGGAATAATTATAAGCCCTGCAAAGAGCAGCAGAATCTGGGTCTTTATCTTCATTTTTTAGAATCCTCATCATACATAAACCGATACCCCATGCCATGCACAGTCTCGATAAAGTGTGGTGATGCAGGATCTGACTCAAGCTTTTTCCTAAGGCGCTGCACATAGACTGCCACCGCTGTAAGGTCGCCGAACTCGCTTCCCCATACCTTGCGGTAGATTTCCTCGGGGGTGCTGGTTTTCCCCTTTGTGCTTATAAGATACTGCAGAATATCATATTCCTTTGCAGAAAGATGGATGCGCTCGTCGCCCTTCTTGAGCAGGCAGGAATCTGTGTTCAATGTGTATGGGCCGAACTGTATCAAGCTTTTTGAGGCGCCTGCATAGCCGCTCTGATTCCTTCGCAGCAGAGCCCGGATCCGTGCCATAAGCACCTTTGGAGAGAAGGGTTTGGTCACAAATTCATCTGCGCCATATCCAAGTGCCATAATTATATCTTCATCCGAATCCCGGGCCGAGACTATAAGCACAGGGCAGTCGGACTGCTTGTGGTAGATGTTAAGGAACTCAAAGCCGTCCATGCCTGGGAGGTTTATGTCTAGCAGTATAAGGTCAGGAGTTGTGGTCTTAAGATATTCCAGCGCATCCTCTGCATTGTCAAAGGCGGCAGTGTCCATACCCTCGCGCTTAAGATAAAGCTGGATAAGGTCGGACATCTCTTTTATATCTTCTATGATAACAACCGAAGCTTTCATCTGCTCCTCCCGATTCAATTCTATCCTAACTTTTTTCAAAAACCAACACTATTCCAAGTTTATAACAAAAAATTATCGCTTTTTAATAATAAATTTATAGCACGGTGTCCAGTTTTGTAGTATAGTAAACTTGTGAAAAAATCGGTTTGTCTCCTTTTGCTCTTGACATTGGTCCTCTTTTCCTGTTTCGGCCAGACAGTGCTTACTGCCGACAGCGCAGCTCAAATGGCTTTGGAGAACAACCGCGGCCTTAAGCAGCAGCAGATAACTTTTATGGATAAAGAGCGGAGTGCAAAAAACCGCTGGAATGTGTTCCTGCCGGAAATAACTGCTTCGGCCGGAGTAAGCCGTGGCAACGAGATTCTGCCCCATTCGCCTGATGCAACCTGGGGCGGCAACTTGAACGGCGCCATATCCCTGACACTTGGAACCGACATTCCCCACAAGATGAACCGTATTAAGGAAGAATATGCTGCTGGAAACATAGACTACGAGGTTGCCCAGCGGAACCTGGAGGTGACTGTGCGCCAGGCCTTCTACGAGCTTATCATATACCAGAAGAACATGGAGCTGGTGCAGGACAACCTGGAGACCAACAAGAAGCGGTACGAGCAGACCCAGGAGCGGTACAAGGGCGGCCTTGCCCCGGAGCTTGATGTGCTAAATTCGTTCCTTGCCTGGAGCAAGCTGGTGCCTACCTACGACTCACTTTCCACACAGTATCAGCATAAGATGGATCAGCTTAAGATAACTTTAGGCATTCCTGCCGATGAAGAGGTGGTGCTTCAGGGCGATATCGCAAGTGCAGTACCCGACAAATTTGATATTTCTTCAATACCCGACGAATACGAGACCCCGGAACTAAGGAAGCTGAAGGCAAGCCTTAATGTGGCAGAGAGCAGCCGTAAGGAGCTGAGGGGGTCTTCCCTTATGCCAGAACTTACCCTGGGCTGGAACATAAACCCCACCTGGAGCGACCTTTCCTACGGCGACGATTATGTGGACCGGGGAACTTTAAGCGCCACACTCCGCTGGCATCTTGACAACCTTATCCCCAACTCATCTGGAAACCTTAAGATAAAGCAGCTTGAGGACAATGCCGAAAAACTCCGCCTGCAGATTGCAGAAGAGGAAGAGGACAGCACAAGCCGCGTATGGAACATTATCCGCCAGATACAGCAGCAGCAGGAGAGCGTAAAGACCCTGGAGATGACAAAAGAGGTTGCAGATAAGACTCTGGCCCTGACAGAAGATGCATATAATTTTGGAACCAAGGATATGCTGGATGTGAGCGATGCGCAGTACACCGTCCGCACAGCCGAGATGGATATACTTCAGCGCAAGTACGATATATACTGCTCAATCCTTCAGCTTGAATATACACTTAATCTGACTTTCGGAACATTAGGCAGGTGACTATGTCAAAGAAACTTATTCTTATTCTTACAATTCTTTCTGTCGGGATTATACTGACAACTGCCTCGTGTAAAAAGAAGGAAGAAGCTGCCGCGCCAGTTTCCAGGGAGCGGGTGTATGCGGTGGTGACACAGCCTGCATCGGTGGCCTCGCTGCAGGACAGCATAGAGATAAATGGCGAAGTTGATGTAAAGACAAATATAGCAATCTACCCCGAGATAGGCGGCAAGCTTATCTCCCTTAAGGTGGAGGTAGGCGACAGGGTTCAGAAGGGGCAGGTGATTGCAACCGTGGATCCATCCAAGCCTGGCTACAACTATGTGACAAACCCGGTCAAATCGACAATATCAGGCATAGTCACCGAAGTTATATCGCGCACAGGAACAACAGTGACAACAGGTACCGGCATAGTTACAGTTGGCGACATCGACAACCTGATTATCCACGCCAATATCCCAGAGCGGAACGTGGGCGAACTTAAGAAAAACCTTGCTGCAGACATATTTTTCCCTGCATATCCCGATACTCCGTTCAAGGCCCATATAACCTGGATTTCCCCTGTGGTTGACCCTGCCTCCCGCAGCAAGCAGATAGAGCTTACACTGGACCAGAAGGATTCCCGTATCAACATAGGTATGTTCCCCAAGGTAAAACTGTACACCACACTCTATGAAGGCAACATTGTGGTGCCCGACGATGCTGTTGTTACCCGGGCAGGAGAGGATTATGTGTTTGTGATTATGCAGAATCCCGAGGGCAAGGATATTGCACGCCGCCTGCCAGTTAAGAAACTTTTGACTATAGACAATTTTACTATTATTTCCGAAGGGCTTTCTGTAGGAGATAAAATTGTAGTTGAAGGAATGGATGTCCTGGTGGACGGCTCCAGGGTAAACAGGGTGGAGAAATAAAAATAATATGAGTGTCTCCCGCCTGGTTGTAAACCGACCTGTACTTTTTACCATAATCTTTGTAGTGCTCACCGGCCTGGGGCTGTTCTTCTACTCGGACCTGCCTGTGGAGATGATGCCCGAGATTGAATACCCTATGATCACGGTCATAACAACCTATTCAGGTGCAGCGCCCGAGTCGGTGGAGAAAAGTATAACCAAGCCTATAGAAGAGGCCCTTACCAGCGTGACCGGTGTAAAGGAGCTTACATCGCAGTCTTCCGAGGGAAGAAGCCGTGTTATGCTGGAATTCGATTTCGGAACCAACCTTGATACAGCCACCAACGATATCCGGGACAAGCTGGACCGTGTAAAACGCAGCCTGCCCGACGATGCCGACACCCCGCTTATACGTATATTCAATTCGGCCTCCATGCCTATAATGCGCCTTGCGGTGCGGGGCGACCGAGACCTTGGCGAACTCCGTTACATTGCAGAAAACCGTATAGAGGACCGGCTTTCGCAGGTTGAGGGAGTAGGCGATGTAAACACATACGGCGGCCAGGTCCAGGCGGTGCAGGTAGAGCTTGAGCAGAACAGGCTTGATGCCTACGGTATAACAATAGCAAGTATCAAAAGCGCCTTAAGCAAGCAGAATATGGAGCTGGGCGGCGGTGATATAGAAGGCAGCACCAGGGAGTATCTGGTCCGCACCACAGGCGAGTTCAAGAATGTAGAGGAGATAGCCGAGACTGTCGTTGCGGTCAAGGGCGGGAATCCGGTCCATCTTTACGACCTGGGGCAGGTTTTCATGGGGCACAAGGATAAGACCTCGATTGCATCGGTAAACGGTGTGCCTGGTGTCTATGTCTCTATCCAAAGGGCAACTGGTGCCAATGTTGTGCAGGTGGCTGACGGCCTTTATAAGAAAATCGAGGAGCTTAAGGATTACCTGCCCGAGGATATAAGCCTTATCATAATAAGGGACGACAGCACCGAGATCCGCGATACCCTTTCCGAGCTCAGGACTACCATGCTCCAGGGGCTTGGGCTTGTAATCTGTGTCCTCTTTGTGTTCCTGCGCAGTATCAGGAGTACAATAATAATCAGCATATCGCTACCGGTGGCAGTTCTTATAACAGTATTTGCCATGTACCTTTGCGGCTTTACCCTTAACATGATGTCCATGACAGGCCTTATCCTGGGGCTTGGTATGATTCTGGATGCTTCCATAGTAGTGCTTGAGAATGTGTATCAGCATCTTGACAAGGGCGAGACAGGTAAAGAGGCTGTGATAGAGGGTGCCCACGAGATGATTGCATCAATCACGGCATCCACTATGACCACAGTAGTTGTATTCCTGCCGTTCATCTTCTACAAGAACCAGCTTGAGATGGTGGGGCAGATTCTTACCGACGTAATCTTCACCATAATAATAGCTGTCAGCATAAGCCTGTTTGTCGCCATATTCCTGGTGCCTGTACTGGCCACCAAATATTTCCCTGTGCGTACTAAGCGCAAGGCAGTGAAAACAGAGGAAGGCAAGAAAGCCAAAGTTCCTTTTGTGGAGCGTTTCAGAAATGGCTACCGGCATTCAGTCCGTTTTGCAATCAAGTTCCGCTACCTGGTGATTCTGCTTATAATCGCAGCTTTCTGCGGCGGTCTGTATATGCTTTCCCAGACCCGTATAATCTACATGCCTGGAATGACAAGCAACAACGTAACTATATCTGCCACACTGGCTCCTGGAACCAAGCTTGAGGAGACCGAAAAGTTCATGCTGGCCCTTGAGGAGGAAGTGAAACAGGAAGTCAAGGATTACAAGTATATAATCACAACATCTGGTTCTGGCACAGCATCCTATTCCGGCGAAATCTCCATAGAGCTTCTGAGTGCCAGCGAGCGCTCCGAGACACTGGAGCAGGTCCAGAACAAGCTACGCAAATTCTTTAACCTTTATCCTCAGGCAAAGCTTAACTTCAGCACACGCCGGGGCGGGTTCTCATCCACACCTACTATCAAGGTTCAGCTGGCCTACGAGAATATAAACAATGTTCGTGCAGCAGCCGACGAGATAATGGATCTTATCAGGCTGAACATGGCCGATTCTGTGACAAACACAGTGCTTGACCTTACCGACGGACTGCCGCAGGTCGAGGTTGTAATAGACAGACAGAGGGCATATGACTTTGGCCTTTCTGTAACCGAGATTGCGCAGGAAGTCAGAAACGCGATCGAAGGAACCAATGCAACCACCTACCGGGAATCGGGAAACGAATATGATGTCATACTCCGGTTCCAGGAATCAGACCGTAAGCAGATACCAGACCTCAACAAGATATTCCTTATCTCAAGTTCCGGCAAGAAAATATATCTTTCCAACGTGGCATCCCTAAAGAAAGGTGTAGGTCCTATGACCATAAGCCGCGACAACAAGCGGCGTCTGGCCACCATAAGCGTGGAGTGTTCGGCCACAGCCAAGATGAACGAGGTGCAGAACAATATCAAGGTGCTTATGGATGAGAACATGGTGTTCCCCGACGATGTAACCTACACATTCGACGGCGACTGGGTAAATGCGCAGGAGAAAGGAAAGTATGTAATCATAATTCTGAGCATGGCCATAATCCTTATCTTCTCGGTAATGGCAGGGCAGTACGAATCGTTCAAGAACCCGTTCATAAATATGTTCACAATTCCGCTCCTTGTAATAGGTGTTGCAGGTATCTACTACATAACAGGGCAGTCCTTGAGCCTTTTCAGTGCCATAGGAGTGGTAATGCTTACCGGTATTGTAGTAAACAACGGTATTGTACTGGTGGACTACACCAACCAGCTGCGTGCCAAAGGAATGAGCGTATACGATGCCTGCGTAGAGGCTGCTGCAGCCAGAATCAGACCTATCCTTATGACCAGCACCACCACTATATTTGCCATGATGCCTATGGCTTTCTCCACCAAGGAGGGGCCGAACATGACACAGCCTATAGCACTTACAGTGCTGGGCGGTCTTTTGAGTGCCACACTTATAACTCTCTTCTTTATCCCGATTATGTACTACATATTCAACAAAGGTGCTGACAAGAAGAAGCAACGGTGAATCTTATTGTTCCTCTCGAAGTCGAAGGAAATTGATTCCTGAGTTATATCTTTGATCTCAAACTGCTGGCTTAAACTCTCGTCCAGCTGGAACTTCCTGAAGTTTGTGGAGAAGATGATGCTTCCTCCCTTTGCAAGGCATCCTGATGCAAGAATCAGAAGAATCCGGTGGTCACGCTGCACATCGAAGATGTCATCCCTGCTCTTGGAGTTTGAGAAGGTAGGGGGATCTATGAATATAAGGTCATATTTCTGCTTTGTGCTCTGGAGGAACTTGATGCAGTCCTCTCTCACAAAGGAGTGATTCTTGATGTCGAGCCCGTTGAGCTGGAAGTTCTTCTTCCCCCAGTCCAGGTATGTGGAAGAGGTATCCACGCTGGTGGTGCTTTCTGCTCCCTTTGCCGCTGAATAGACGCTGGCAGTGCAGGTGTAGGCAAAGAGGTTGAGCACTTTTTTACCTTCGCTCATATCGCCGATAAGCTTGCGTACCGGCCTGTGGTCCAGGAAGATTCCCGTATCCAGATAATCATAGAAATTCACATAGAACTTGAGGCCGTTCTCCTGCATTATCTCCAGGTGCTCCGATTCGCCGCTCCTGGTGTACTGATTTGCACCCTTCTGCTTCTCCCTGCGGCGTATGAAGATATTTTCCTTCGGCACATACTGCTCCAGCACCTGGGCCATCTCCCTGACCCGCCGCTTTGTCTTTGAAGGGTCTATGAATGCAGGGGCAGCATATTCCTGCAGGTACATCCATTTCCCTTCGTAGAAGTCTATGGCTGCAGAGTAGTCGGGCAGGTCTGCATCGTAGATGCGGTAGCTGGTCACATTCTGGCGGCGGGCCAGCTTGCCGAACTGCTTGATGTTCTTTGCCAGCCTGTTTGCAAACATCTGGGTACTCTCTGAAAGCTCATGGGTGTGCTCTTCCCGGTATGCGGTGTTTATGGCAAAGGCGGCGGAGATACATTCAATAGGGCCGTTGTAGATCTTGTTGACTTTATAGGCCTTGAGACCTGTCTTCCGGGCCAGTTCCTCGTCCCCTGTGATGAAGATTCCTTTCCAGCCCTCAAACCTTTCTTTGAAGATGTTGCCCATGTCGGCGTAAAGAACTCTTAGGGCCTCTATCTCTCCCAGCCTCTCCCCATAGGGTGGGTTCACTCCGATGAAGCCCGGCTTCTCCCCGGCCTCGGCCGGTATGGAGAGCTTGTGCAGCTCTTTCTTTGCAATGTGAACTTTCTCAAGAAGTTCCGGGTACATGGAGAAAGCCTTGGAGACATTCTTCCGTGCGGCAGTTACAGCGTCGGTGCTGTAGTCGTAGCCGAAAAGATGAGGTACCGCAGCTATGTTGGCTTTTATGGTCTCAAGGGCATCCTTCCGCAGTTCCTCCCAAAGGTCACCACGGAATTTCTTCCAGAATTTGAAGCAGAAATAGTTCCGGTCAAAGGCACTTGGAATCTTGGCTGCCATCATGGCCGCCTCCACTACAAGAGTGCCGGAGCCGCACATAGGGTCTATAAAGCTGCCTCCTGATTTTGCCACAGCTTCCCAGCCGCCCCTGTAAAGCAGTGCTGCCGCAGCATTCTCCTTAAGGGGTGCTTCCACATGTGCTATCCTGTAGCCTCTGCGGTGCAGGGAATCCCCTGCCATATCCAGACTTACTGTGGCATGGTTCCGTTCTATGTATAAATTGATCCGTATGTCAGGCTGGCTGGTCTCTATGTCGGGACGGCTCCCTGTCTTCTCCCGGAAAGTGTCAACTATTGCATCCTTGAGTACCAGAGAAAGGTAAGATGCATTCTTGAAGCTGCCTGTTGAAAGGACTGTGTCCACCGCAAAGGTGCGCCTTACATCAAAAAGGGATGCCCAGTCATAACGGCGGGCATTCCTGTAGACATCCTTCTCCTCCTTGATATCGAAATCAAAAAGCCTTAAGAGCACCTTGGATGCCACTCTGGACCAGAGGCACACCTTGAGCCCTTCAGCCTGGGTGCCGGAGAAAGTGACATTTCCTTTTCCCATTGAGTACTTGGCAATGCCCAGAGCTTCAAGCTCCTTTGCCACAAGGCTTTCGTATCCGTTTGCCGATGTCACGGAGAAGGTATAGAATTCCATATTTCTACGATACCTTTTTTCGGCTGCATAAACAATAGGCAGTTGTATTTCGGCTGAAATTCTTTTATTCTGGTAGCATGGAAAGGAAAAAGGCTGAGCTTCTTGCCCCTGCCGGGGATTACGACTGCGCTAAGGCGGCCATACTGGCTGGAGCAGATGCTGTTTATATGGGACTCAAGAAGTTCAATGCCAGGGAGCGTGCTTCAAACCTGGGTCTGGAGGAGCTTAAGGAGATTGTCTCCATAGCCCACAGCCGTGGGACAAAGATCTATGTAACCATGAACACGCTTCTTACAGACTCAGAGCTTTATGAGGCGGTCCAGTGCGCCTCTGACATATTGAATGCCGGAGCCGATGCCCTTATTGTCCAGGATCCAGGACTTGCCTATGTGCTCCATCAATATATTCCAGACTTGGAGCTTCATGCTTCTACCCAGATGACTACCCATAACTGCCTTCAGGTGGACTTCCTTGAGAAGCTGGGAATAAAGAATGTGAACTTTGCCAGGGAGCTTTCTGCTGACGAACTGGAGCCTATCATAGCCTGCACAAAAAAGAAGGGGATAAAGACCGAAATTTTTGTCCACGGCGCCTACTGTATCTCCTGCTCCGGCATCTGCTATATGAGCTCCTTCATATCATCACAGGCGGGAAACCGGGGCAAATGCCTGCAGCCCTGCCGGCGGCGGTACAGCCTTACACCTCATGGCGAAAAAAGCTATTATTTCAGCCTTAAAGACAATAACGCCCTGCCTAATATGGACAAGATAAAGGAAATAGGGGCCGATGCCTTGAAGATAGAAGGGCGGATAAAAAACTACGGCTATGTCTATACCACAGTCTCAGCCTACCGCCATGCATTGGATAATGACAGTCTGGAAGCAGGCGATGATGTGAGCCAAGTCTTCAACCGGGGTTTCACCACAGGCTATTTTGACAGCTGCATAAGCCCTGATATGTTTGTGGAGTCTCCCCTGGATCAGTCCATGGTTCAGGCTGGCACAGTGGCATCTTACACCGCCGACCGGCAGGAGCTGTCTGTGGAACTGGACGGAGTGTCCATAGAAGAAGGGAACCGTATCAGTATCTACACCCCGGAGAACAGCTTCATATGCAGCGCCATAGTGAAGCAGGTGCTGGGGCAGGGCAAGTACAGGATAGAGATAGAGAACCTGCTCCATGGAAAAATACTGAAAGGGCAGATTGTGGCCCTGCTGCCCCAGCCCCTGCGGATGCAGCAGCTGGCCCGGCGGCTGGCAGAGCTGAAGGCTGTGCCGGCAGTGTTTGATGCCGAAGTTTTTGCCTCCCAGGGGGAGCCTCTTAAAGCAGTTTTCCAGTACAAGGAACGCCGGGCCGAAGTACAGAGCACTGCGCCGCTGGAGAAGGCCCAGAACAGGGGGCTCTCGGAAGAGGGGATCCGGGCCCAGTTCCAGAAAACCGGAGATATGCTATGCACCCTGGGGAAGCTGACCTGCCATGGCCTTGAGGAACCCCTCTTCCTGCCGGTTAAGGAGCTTAACCTGATGCGGCGCACTGCGTTGAAGGCCCTGTTTGCCCCTGCACCGGCGCCCCAGGTGCCGCACCTTGCATACCAGCCCCACCGGGATAAATCTATGGCAGTACTGGTTTCCACAGAAGAGGATGCACAGCTCTTTGCCGGCCTGTGTGATAACGTGTTTGTCGAATGGTTCCCGGGCTCCAGGATCAGCCTGGGGAAAAACATATACCCATGGCTGCCTGCCTTTATAGAAGATTCTGCTGTTCCGGACTATCTGGCACTCCTTGATACCGGACCGGGCCTTGTTGTCTCGGACAATGTGGGGCTGGGGCTTGAGGCAGCACGCCGGGGCATAAGCTGGGTTGCAGGCCCTATGCTGAACAGCTCCAACAGCTATACCCTCAAGGCATATCAGGAGCTGGGCTGCGCCTGCGGTGCATTCCTCTCCCCGGAGCTGAACCGGGATCAGCTGGCGCAGATCTCAGCCCCTGCCGGGTTCAGGCTTTTCCTGCAGGTTTTCGGCCCTATAATCATGATGACCACCCGTCAGTGCCTCCTGGCCTCTGCCGGCCGTTGCCGCAGCGGCCGGAACCGGTTCAGCTCCCTTTGCAAAGGCTGCAGCGGGTACGAGACCTTCTACGACGAGAAGGAGATTCCTTTCCACATAGTAAAGAGCCCAGGCTATATAAACAGGGTTTTCAACGATGCCCTGCTGTATGTCCCCGAGGCTGTGAACCAGGTGGATGCAGACTGTTTCCTTCTGGATTTCAGGTCACTCCCATTTATCCACATGAGCCAGGAGGACAAGCTGACCATCTATGACTGCTTCAATGGAGACCGGAGCCTGTCGGAGAAAGCCAAGTCTGCAGCCGGCTCCGTAACCCGTGGCAACTGGCAGCGCGGTTTTTAGCAATTGACTAGGCCCTTTAAATCTGTTACTATCCTTACGCTATGCAGAAGGTAATTTTCCCGGGATCCTTCGATCCTGTCACAAATGGACATCTCAATGTAATTGATAGGGCCACCAAGCTTTTCGACAAGGTGGAGGTGGTGATCTCTGTCAATCCTCAGAAGCAGTATCTCTTCTCGGTGGAGGAGCGGTTTGACATGATGGAGAAGCTGACTGCCCACTACGACAATGTCCATATTTCTGTATGGGATAAGCTTATTGTAGACTTTGCCAAGAAGATTGACACCTTCCTGATAATCCGTGGAGTCCGTTCCATAACTGACTTCACCTATGAGTTCGAGCTCTCCCTTATGAACCACGGTCTGGATAACCGTATTGAGACCTTATATCTGCCTACTGACTCCAAATATTCCCTCCTTAAATCCTCGGCCATAAAAGAGCTGGCTTATTTCGGCGGAAATATCTCCAAAATGGTTCCTCCTCTGGTGGAAGAAGCCCTCAAGGCAAAATTTAACAGAGGTTCTTGACAATCTATCCACGTTTCTTTAAAGTATACTCTGCATAATTATTATTATGGAAATAATATTTTTTGATTATAAGAGGTAAATAAAATGGCTGTACCTAAAAGAAAGCCTTCAAAAGCAAGAAGTAGAAGAAGAGAAGCAATAAACATGCGGCTGGAGAGCCCAGCTCTGACAGAATGCCCAACCTGTGGAAACAAGGTGGCACGTCATCAGGTTTGTCCAAAATGCGGTTTCTATAAAGGCAAACAGTATATTGATGTAGAAGAAATGGCATAAGGAGAAACCCCATGGACGAAGTATTTGAAAAAGTAAAGAAAATCATTGCTGAAAAGCTTGATATCGAAGAGGACAAGATTACAATGGAAGCTTCCTTCCGCCAGGATCTGGGAGCTGACAGCCTTGACACCTATGAGCTCATCTATGCTCTCGAAGAGGAGATGGGAATCCAGATTCCAGACGAGAAAGCCAACGAATTTGAGACAGTAGGTAACGCTGTAGAATTCATTAAAACAGTTGCAAAATAAGTTTTTCCGTGTTTAATTTTCAGAAGAAAATTGCTGTAAAAGCTCCCCGGATCGATTCCAAGAGAAAAAGGGAGCTTTTGTTATTTCAGAGCCAGGTGGGACTTGATTTCATAAACCTGGATTTGCTCAACCTTGCATTCTGCCACCGCTCCTATGTGAACGAAAGCTCAGAGGATATAGAGAACAACGAGAAGCTGGAATTTCTGGGAGACTCTGTCCTTGGACTCATCACCAGTGAATATCTGTATCTTCATCTTAAGGATAAGGCAGAGGGGGATATGGCCAGGATAAAATCCTTTGTGGTCAGCGAGACCTCCTTAAGCAAGATTGCAAAAGCTATCCGCATAGACAATTTCATCCTTATCGGAAAAGGAGAGGAATATTCCGGCGGCCGTTCTAAAAAAGCTATTCTGGCCGACTGTATGGAAGCTCTTATCGGTGCCTACTATCTTGACTCCGGGTTCAAGCCGGTGCAGGATTTTGTCTTAAGCTACCTGGTGCCGGAGATTATGAATGTACTTGAGAACAAGCATGAGCAGGATTATAAGACACTGCTTCAGGAGCTTGTCCAGAAAGCATATAAAACCTGTCCTAAGTATAAGCTGGTAAAAAAGACAGGCCCTGACCATGACAAGACTTTCCTTGTGGAAGTTGTAATAAAGGACCAGGTGTTCGGTCCCGGCGAGGGAAAGAACAAAAAGACCGCAGAGCAGCACGCTGCCCACATCGCATATCAGGCTTTCACCAAGAGTCAGGCGGAATAATCAGATTTTCAATCTTTGTGTTTATAATATAGCAGACAGTGGCAGAATCCCTCAAAATCAGGGTCTTTGATCTGATCCCTGAACTCCTGGCACATGCATTTATACTCAGGCAGCTTCTTAAGCCTGCAAGGACAGTAGCCCCCGGTGCGTTTCAGCCCCTCTCTGATATTGTTCACAATCTCTTTATCAGTATTCTCGGTTATATGCATCGGTCATCCCATATTTCTGCTCTTAGGCATACGCTTCTCAAGCTCTGCCATCTGTCCGGCCACTTTCTTTATCTCATCCCGCAGGATGAAGATGCAGTCTGTCTTCTGAGCTTTTCCGGTGACAATATCCTCGGCCAGTGAATGACATGTAGGTGCACCGCAGGATCCGCAGTCAAGGCCTGGAAGTTCCTCGTCAATCTTCTCTATCTCATCCATCATTTTGATGGCCTCGGACATATTCTCGCTGAGCTTGAGCACAGGGCGGGAATAAATTTCTTTTGTCCAGGAGATATCGAATTCTGTAAGCTGGTCAGAGTCTTTGATTCCCCGGTTAGCACAGGACATGCTGTATCTCTTGAGCCTTGAGCGGGCAATGAAAGGATTCTCCACTGTCAATGTGCCGCCTACACAACCTCCAGGGCAGGCCATAGCCTCGATGAACTCTATATGGTGGAAATCCTCGCTCTCTATCTGCTCCAGAACTCTGATTACATGGTCAATGCCATCTACCGAGATACTCTTCTTTGAGTTGACAGCCTCGCTTTCGCCGTCGCTGTGTCCCCATCTTATTCCCAGACTGGATGCTTTGGAAAGATGCTCCGGTTTATCGATGGTCTTGATTATCTTGCGCAGGAGAGGGTAGATATCCTTCTGGGCTATTACACCGTCCACTTCGGATTTCTCGTTTCCTAATGGCACCCGTACGCTGGTTACCTTCGCAGGGCATGGAGATATGAAAAATACACCAAGTCCCCGCTTGTCAGGATAAATCTGGTTCTTTACTATTCTTGCCGCTATCTCCATAGGAGTCTGAATCTTTATTACATGTTCTATGAGGCTTGGGAACCGGACCTGGATAAGACGTACCACTGCAGGACAAGATGATGATATCATAGGGCGTGGAGACTTGACTTTCTCCAGCAGCTCAGCTGTTGCAATAGATGCAATCTCGGCGGCGCTGGCCACCTCATATACATCATCAAAACCGATTTTCTTAAGAGCAGTGAGCACTGTATCAATAGGAACATTCTTGAACTGAGCATAGAAGCTTGGTGCCGGCAGCGCTACTTTGAAGGTGTACTTGTTCAGCATGTCCAGAGGATCGCTCACCGCCTTCTTGGCGTGGGAAGGACAGGTTCTGATGCACTGGCCGCAGTCGATGCATCGGTCTGAGATGATCATGGCCTTGCCGTCGCGCACACGGATAGCTTCGGTAGGACAATGGGATATGCAGTTTGTGCACCCTTTGCAGAGATCTTTGTCCAATGTTACGGAATGCAGGTACTCTTCGCTCATCTTTTATCCTATCTTGATCATTATTTTTACAGTAGTTCCTTCTCCCGGGACTGTATGAATCTCCATGTGGTCGGAGTTTCTCTGTATATTTGGCAATCCCATACCTGCACCGAATCCCATCTCCCGGATAGCATCTGTGGCTGTGGAATAACCTTCCTGCATTGCCAGACCTACATCGGCAATTCCGGGACCATGGTCAACCAGCTCACACTGTATCTCGGCAGGAGTGACATTTATGGTTATATCGCCCCCACCTCCGTGGATCACCATGTTGATCTCGGCCTCGTAAAGAGCTACTACTGTCCGCTTGATGACAGAGTTGTCAACACCGATCTGCTGGAGTTTTTTCTTAAGGGTGCTGGATGCGATTCCAGCCATGTCCATATCGTCACCAGGTATAGAAAAATTAAGCTGCATAAATCACCAATATCAATATTATAACAGTAATCGGGAGAAAATACAATAAAAATTGTTTATATAGAGGTGTTTCACACTGAATAGGTCTGAAAACAGTGGGTTTTGCCTTGCCTACACCCCTTATTTCCAGCACCATTGCCAGGGTCGGGATATTCTTTATAGCCTGGATGAGTACCGAGGCAAGAACCGGCAGTATTGCGCGGAACCGGGCTGTGAAATTCCATCTGCTCACTGCAGGGCAGTTTTCTGTGTATCGCAGCTTGTGGGCAGAAGCGGCATCATGGTAAGTGTCCAGCAGCAGAGGGATGTAGCTGGTGGAGATTGATATGACCAAGGCAAATCTGTAGGGCATTCCGAAGAACCGGAGAGCCTGTATGAATTCATCCTGTTCTGTGGTCTTGAAATAGAGAAAGAAGAGGGCTGTTATTCCTATGAAACGGATTATGATCCGGATTGTCTCATAAATACCTGAGAAAAACGGGGTGAGTGCAGCAGTCAGAACCAGGAGCGGCAGGATGAGCTTGAATACAGAGAGGAATGATTTCCATCCGCAGGTGATAAAACCTGCGGCCAGAATCGGGGCAAGCAGGAGTCCGTACCTCAGGGCAGAAACCGGGCAGAAGAAAGCTATGGTGTAAATCAGCATCAGGATAAGCTTTAAGCGCGGGTCAGCCTTATATAAGAATGATTTTCTCATAGTGCCCCCATCCTGAATATTTTGTCTGCCTCCAGGGCAGCCAGCTGTATATCATGGGTTATGATAAGTATGGCCGGGTTTGCCGGTGACTGCCTGAAGGCCTCTATGATCTGGCGGTATTCCTTGGATGAGATTCCTGAATCAGCCTCATCTATTATTACAATTTTCTTATTCAGAAGCCAGTAGATGGCTGCCTGCAGCTTTTTTCGCTGACCGTAGCTCATAAGTACAGGGGGTGCATCAGGGTGTTCAATCCCAAATATTTTTATTGCTTCCTGCACTCTTTTATCTATCCCGCAGGAATCCATTTTCTGCAGCTTAAGGCCATATTCCAGCTCAGCCCTGGCTGTAGGAAGGAAAAGCTGGTAGTCAGGGTTCTGGAAGAGGTATGAGCAGTTGCGGTTGAGCTTTTCCGAAGATACCGGTTTATCCTCCAGTAAGATAGTGCCGGCAGATGGCGGCAGAAGGCCTGCTATGATATGGGACAGGGTGGATTTGCCGCAGCCGTTGGTTCCGATTACAGCGGTGATTTTCCCTTGCTCAAGGGCGAAGTTTTCTATGTTCAGCGAGAAGTCGGAATCGGGGTAGGAGAAACAGAGGTCTGCAACTTTTAATACCGGGTTTTTAAATTCTGCTGCCTCGAGGGCTCTGATTGAATTTTCATCCGGCATTGCCTCGGCCAGACAGAAACCTCCAGCCTTGACCGCATCTGCAAAATCCTGGCTGCTTCCTCCTTGGAACTGCTTAAGGTGGCTGTCGGTATAGATAAAGAAAGTGTCGGCATACTTTTTATATACGTCCAGCATCTTCGCTGTAAGTATAAGAATTGTCTTTCCGCTGGATTTCAGGAAGCTCAGGATCTCCTCCCGGCCCAGGATATCGATTTCCTCAAGAGTCTCGTCCAGTATCCATATCTCCGGGCCAGTGGCACAGAGGACACTTATCAGAAGCCGCCGCTTCTCGCCGCCTGAAAGGTGGACAGGGTTCTTGAAGCGCAGGTATTCTATGCCGGTCTTTTGGAATGCCATATCGGCGCGGCGCCCAATCTCCTCCCGGCTCAGGCCGGCTGCCTCCAGAGGGAAAACCACCTCTTTCTCCGCAGTGCTGCAGAAAAGCTGTTCGTCCGGGTTCTGGAACACAATGCCGGTCTCTGCTTTTTTATCAATCTCACCTGAAAGCTGTCCCCCGGTATATGCCGGCACCAGGCCGGAGAGAATACGGGACAGGGTGGTTTTCCCGGAGCCTGGTAATGCAAGGAATATATTCATGCTTCCTTTCTCAAGGTCAAAAGAGATGTTGGCAAGCAGTTTTCTGCTCTCCAGGCCGGGGTATGAGGGGTATTGGAATGAAATATTCTTTACAGAAAGGATAGCTGCCATAGTATCAGAGCTTGTTCTTCAGGCTCTGCTCCATCAGGCTCACCACATCCTTGAAGGTCTGCTGGTTTTTCTCGTTTATGTTCATCAGGCATCTATGGGCATCCAGCATCATGATGGTCTTGTCCTTCTTTTCGAATTTTTCGGGATCAATCTCGCCGAAGATATCATCAAGATTCGATTTGTCCTCCACCAGGTTGAACACTTGGTCGAAACCTACGCCCCGCAGGGTCTGGTTCACATCTTTAGAGGTTGAGTATATAGTAGTCTGGCTGCCGTTTTTATCAAGCATGAACTGAGCTATCTTAGCCAGAAATCCCAGGTTTGTGCTGTCCAGGAAAGTTACCTCGGTCAGGTCTATGACAATGGATTCCACATGGTCGGCATGGGCAATGAAGTCATCCAGGAATGTGTCAAAATGGCCGCAGGAAGTGTATTTTAGGACACCGGTGAGTTTGAAGTAAACTTTGTTGCCATCTTTTGCAAAATAGTAGTTTCCCATCTGAACTCCCTACTTCCTGATAAGCATGAATGTCACATCATCCGGCAGGCTGCTGTGCTGCCTGATTTTAAAACTGTCGATAAGTTTCTCAAGGGAATCCCCGTTTTCTGCCAGTTCTGACAGGATTCTGCCGTTCTTTGTATCAAGGTCATTCTCTTCCAGAATATCCAGAAGACCGTCAGAGGTCAGGAACATTGAGAAATGCTCGGGCAGCTGGATTTCCTTTGCCTGTATGACCGGAGTCTTGAAAAGCCCTATTGGAGTTCCCTTGTCTGCCAGGAACTCTCCTTTTCCTCCCGAAACCATTGCCGGATATGGGAACTGGCCGCAGCTGGCGTAGCTGAGGGTGTTATTCTCCATATCTATGATGCCGTAGAAAATAGTCAGGTATTTGCCCAGGTTCTCCCGGAGCAGTATGCTGTTCATCCTGATGCATATCTCCTGAGGATGAAGAACAGTATCATCATTCAGAAGAGCATATTTCTCAACTTTGTTGTCTATGAAGTTTTTAAGGAGCACAGTCACTATGGCCGAGGACATCCCGTGTCCTGAGACATCAGCCATATAGAAGCCGATATAGCGGCTTGAGATGGAGAAGTAGTCCACGAAGTCTCCGCTGAGCACCAGGGAAGGGAAAAGATGGCTTGAGAAGTGATACGGCCCTATCTCTTTCTCCGGCTTAGGAAGGATTTTGTTCTGAAGCTTCTTTCCTGCCTCCTGATCCTCCAGCAGCTTCCGGTTGGATTCATCCAGCTCGGCCACCCGGTCTGCCACCTTCTGCTCCAGCTCTGCAGTCAGCTTGTTGAGGGCATCGATATATTCATAGTTGCGGATTGCGGTTATGACACAGGTTATTAGTTTCTGGGCCGACATCTCGGTCTTTTCTTTGTAGTCGTTTATATCGTAGTCGATTATTACTTCTTTCTCTGGGGCATAGCCCGGCTGGCCGGTGCGGAGTATTATACGGATCGCCTTGTTGTTCATTATGTCCCGGATATATTCCACCAGGTGGAGTCCTGCGTCTTCCTCTTCCATGACCACATCCACCAGAGCCAGACATACATCCGGGTTTTCTGCCAGCACTTTCTTGGCCTCGGCTGCAGAGTAGGCGTCGCAGAACTGGATTTTACGCCCCTTGAATGTCAGATCCCGCAGTACCAGCTTTGTGACAGTATGCACCTGTGGCTCATCATCCACCACCAGCACCTTCCAGACCTCCTGGGGTGCTTCTGTGGCAGGCTGCACTTCTGCCGGTGCGCTGATCTCGTCTGCAAATATAAGCTCGTCATCCTGTGGGTTCATATTTTTCACCACCTAAAATTAAATTATAGTATTACTATATTGAGAAGTCAAGGCACATGGGCTGGCAAAAGGCATGCCCGGATAGAGTGACAGCGAAACCACCCTGGCGCTTGAACCGGGTTGACATTCCCCGCCTTTTTTGTATATATAATAATACTCTAGGATTTAATAAAACTATGCTGGACGGAATTTCGAACAAATTCAGTGATTTAATCAGGAAAATCTCGGGCAAGGCATCCATTTCTGAAAAGAACGTGCAGGATGCTGTAGAAGAGATCAAAGTCGCACTCCTTGACGCCGATGTCAACCTGCGTGTAGTACGCCGTTTCATCAATTCCACATTGGAAGAAGCTGTTGGCGAGAAGGTCCTGCGCTCTGTCAATCCAGGCCAGCAGTTCACCAAGATTGTCTACGACAAGATGGTCTCCTTCCTGGGAGACGAGAAACAGGACCTTATGCTCAAAGGGCCGGATGCTCTTTCGCCGATCCTTATGCTTGGTCTCCAGGGCTCTGGTAAGACCACTGCATCGGCAAAGCTGGCAAACAGACTCAAGAAAGAAGGACGGAAAGTTCTTCTGGTGGCAGCCGACCTGGTTCGTCCTGCGGCAGTTGAGCAGCTCAAGGTGCTTGGTTCCCAGATAGAGGTTGAGGTCTACAGCGAGGATTCAAAGAACCCTGTTGCGGTAGTGAAGAATGCACTTAATTATGCCCAGAAGAACCAGTTCAATGTGCTTATAGCCGATACATCCGGCCGTCTCCACCTGGACGACAGCATGATGCAGGAGCTTGAGGATATAAAGAAAGTTCTTAATCCTGTGGAAGCTCTGCTGGTTGCAGATGCCATGACAGGTCAGCATGCAGTGGATATTGCCAAGGAGTTCAACGAGAGAATCGGAATCACCGGTATTATCCTGAGCAAGTTCGACTCCGACACCCGGGGCGGTGCAGCCCTCTCTCTCAAGACTATAACTGGTCAGCCTATAAAGTTCATAGGTACAGGAGAGAAAATCCAGGACCTGGATGTCTTCTATCCGGACAGAATCGCTTCCCGTATCCTGGGAATGGGCGATATCGTAACTCTGGTAGAGAAAGCCCAGGAGACTGTGGACGCTGAAGAGGCAGCCAAGCTTCAGGAGAAGATAAACAAGGCCACCTTCACGCTGGAGGATTACCTGGAGCAGTTCTCCAAGATCCGCAAGATGGGCAGCCTCAAATCCATGATGGAGATGATTCCTGGACTCAAGGGCAACATAGATGAGGATAAGCTGGACGAACGCCTTGTAAAGAGGGAAGAGGCAATTATTCTTTCCATGACTAAGATGGAGCGGCAGAACCACCGTATAATCGGCCCCTCCAGAAGAAAGCGCATTGCAAAAGGAAGCGGAGTATCGGTGGGCGAGGTGAACAGTTTCCTTAAGAAATTTGATAAAACAAGACTTATGATGAAAAAAGTCTCAAAAAATAAGAAATACCAGTCGGACCTTATGTCACGGTTCGGCAGTTGAGTTGAATAGGAGGAAGTTGAAGTGAGCGTAAAAATCAGACTTAAACGGTTCGGAACAAAGAAGAGAGTGTACTACAGAATGGTAGTTGTTGATTCACGGGCACCACGGGATGGAAGAACCCTGGAAGAGGTTGGACAGTATCATCCTATCGAGGCTGAGAATCAGATTGTACTTGATGCAGAGAAAATCAAGGCATGGATTGCCAAAGGTGCTTTACCAAGTCAGACAGTTAAAAAACTCCTTAACAAGCAGAACATCGCTGTAAAATAAGGGGAGTGTCCCATGAATTTGGAAAAGGATCTTGTGGAATATATCGCAAAGTCCCTTGTGGATGATCCCGAAAATGTAAGCGTAAGCATCATCGAAGGGGAAAAATCCACCATTCTTGAGCTCAGGGTTTCACAGGATGATATCGGCAAGGTGATCGGAAAACATGGTAGGATTGCCAAGGCGGTACGGACTGTGCTGAGTGCGGCTGCTTCCAAGAGTGGAAAAAGGGTTGTGCTGGAAATTCTCGACTGAGGCAGCAGGTGGAAGGGCAGGATCTGATAGCCATAGGGTTTGTCAGGACATCCTATGGAGTGAAAGGGGATATCAAGGTTTCAAGCTATTCCGGCGAAACCGCTCATTTTCTCCCCCTTAAGGAGGTGTTCCTTAAGAAAGGGAATGTTCAGAAACGCTTTGATGTTGAGCGGGTGCAGGAGCTGAATGGAGATATTCTTCTTAAACTGAGAAATTTGGACAGCCCTGAAGCTGCAAAGATGTATGCAACCTGGGATATTATGGTTCCCCGGGAGTTTGCATCGCCCCTTGAGGAAGGAGAATTTTATTATTGTGATCTGTTCGGTAGCGTTCTGCTTCATGAAGGACACCGGATGGGAGTGGTCAAGTCGGTCATAGACAATGGGGCCTCGACCCTCCTTGAGATTGAATGCGATGCTGATGCAGATGGGAAAAAGCGGATAGTGCTGGTTCCTTTCCTGGATCAGTTCATCGGTCAGGTGGACACAAAGAACAAGACTATCGAACTTAAGGAAACATGGTTTTTTGAATGAAGTTTACTATTCTGACACTGTTTCCTGAGATTATAGAGGGGTATTTCAAGAGCTCCATAATGGCCAAGGCGGTGGAGAAAGGTATCATAACCTACCAGGTTGTGGATATCCGGAGCTTCTGCCTGGACAAGTACAAGAGCTGTGATGACTATCCCTACGGCGGAGGAGCCGGCATGGTGATGAAGACCGAGCCGTTGGCCCGGGCTTTGGACTCTGTCAATGCATCCTCCATCAGGACTATATATCCTTCCCCCAGCGGGAAGCTGTTTAGTCAGAAATATGCCTCTGCTCTGGCGGAGGAGGATGAACTGGTTTTTATCTGCGGCCGGTACGAGGGTATTGACCAACGGATAATTGACAGTTATGTTGATGATGAGATCTGTATCGGAGATTATGTGATATCTTCCGGAGAGATAGCATCGCTGGTTATTGTGGATGCGGTGTACCGCCTTTTCGACGGTGTGATCAGCAGGGAGTCCCTGGAGGAGGAGAGCTTTTCCAACGGGCTTTTGGAGTATCCTCAGTACACCAGACCCGAGGTGTTCCGCGGCATGAAGGTGCCGGAGGTGCTTCTTTCAGGGCATCACAAGAACATAAGGGATTGGAGGCTTATGAAAAGCCTCGAGAAAACAAAAATGAACAGGCCTGATCTTCTGGGACCTGAACATATAGGAGGAAATCAGAATGGATCTGATTAAAGCAATTGAGGCAGAACAGATAAAGGACAATGTAGAGATCTTTGACATCGGTGACACAATCAAAGTCTTCTTCAAGATCATCGAGGGCACCACAGAGAGAGTTCAGGTATTTGAGGGTGTCTGCATCGCAAAGAACAACACAGGACTTAGAAAGACATTCACAGTACGGAAGATGTCATTCGGTGTGGGCGTGGAGAGAGTATTCCCGTTCAACTCACCAAGAATTCAGAAAATCGAAGTTGTTAAATACGGAAAAGTCCGCCGCGCAAAACTCTACTATCTTAGAGACAGAGTCGGTAAGGCTGCCAAGATTAAAGAGCTGATCAAGAAAAAAGAAGAGGCAAAATAACACTTTTCTGATGAATACCTTTAAAAAAGGTAAAATTGGCGAAGAATCTGCCGAAAAGTATCTTATAGAAAGGGGATATACCCCCGTTGCCCGGAATTTCAAAGCGCATCCTGGTGAGATTGATCTTATCATGACATCAGGTTGCGATTTGGTTTTTGTTGAGGTAAAAGCGTGGAAGAATATGCCTGTCATGGAACTGGAGCGGAGCATAGATGCCAGGAAACAGCATCGTATTATGGCCGCATCTCAGGTTTTCATGCTGCAGAACCAGCGTCTGTGCCAGGGCAAGACTATCCGCTACGATGTGATTTTTGTGGATGGCGGGGGAGAAATAACCCACATTAAAGATGCTTTCGGAGATTATTGATGTCCAGGGTGGCAAAAGAAACAGCTGAAGAACGGCTTGAAGAGCTGAAGAAAGAAGTGAACACAGCAGTATATATCAATGATGCTGTGGAAAGAATCTCCTGGGTGCTTTCAGGAGAGATTTTCGAAATGCAGGAAAAAAATGAGTGTAGACAGGGATAAAAGGAATTTTAAGAGAGATTCCAGACGCAGGCAGCGCGTAAATAGGGATAATACCATAGTATTCCCGGAGAAGCTGGAACTGGTATGCACTCTTTGCGGTCAGGTTATCAAGGAGGCTGCATCCTCTCTTTCTTTGCCAGAGTCTGGTGAGCCGGCCCATTTTGACTGTGTTATGAAAAAGCTTGAAGAGAGTGAGACCCTTGAGGAAGGCGATACTATTGCATATCTTGGTGGCGGCAATTTCGGCATAATTAGGAAAAATTCCCAAAATCCGGCAGGATTTGAGATAAAAAAGAAAATCGACTTCGAGAACAAGGAAAAAATCGGGGATTGGCGTAAGAAACTTTCCTATAAACTGTAAAAGTTCCCTAATTTAAAGATTGACAGCAGAAATATAAAAAAGTAAAATAATTAAAAATCTTAAAGATATTTCGGGGTGAAAAATGGTATTAATGAGCAGTACAGTAAAAGATATTATTGCTATTGGAATTCTTGTTGGTCTTCTTGGAACTATTTTCTGCTGGAAACTTAAGATGGCTAACAGAAAAGTAAAGTGCAACAGCTGTAGCAAGGTAGTTCTTAAGGATGAATGGCAGCATTTCAAGCACTGCCCTGCATGCAAGTGCGAAGAGTGCACACCTGTTGGAAAGCAGAAATAATTTTATTTAAAGATAGAAAAGACCGGATTCAAGTCCGGTCTTTTTTTTGATTTCCTTATATGGATCTGAATGTAGTTCTTCTGGAACCTGAAATCCCCCAGAATACCGGCAATATTGTCCGCACCTGTGCAGCTACCGGTGCCCATCTCCACCTCATAGAGCCTCTGGGCTTCTCCCTGAAGGACAAGTATCTTAAGAGGGCAGGTCTTGATTACTGGCCTATGACAGAAATCTCAGTTTATCCCAATTTGGAAGATTTTTACGAAAAAAATGGCAGCGGCGGATGCTACTATGTGACTACCAAAGGTCTCAATACCTATTCGGAGATGGAGTACCCTGACAGATGCTTTATATTTTTCGGCAAGGAGACAAAGGGATTGCCCGAGGAACTTTTATATGCTAACCGTGACACCTGCATACGTATTCCGATGATTGGTGAAACCCGTTCTCTCAACCTGTCCAATTCCGTTGCCATAGTAGTCTATGACATACTGCGCCAGAAAGGTTTTCCGGATCTTAAGCTCCAGGGTTCCCTTACCCGTTATGCCTGGTGATTGCCTGCTCCTTTTTTCTTGGCATCCTGGTCATTGAGATAGTCTTCAATCTTGCTCTCGATATAGCAGAAAAGGGCCCAGATAAGAATATATTTAATCATATTTTTCTCCTTCTTGACCCCAGTGTAAGACAGGGGGTGTGTCAAAGAATGATACAGGTAGAATAATTTTTTAAAAAAAATTATAATATTGAACATGAGTAAATATCCTTTTACAGAAATAGAGAAAAAATGGCAGAAGTACTGGGACGAGCACAAGACCTTCAAGGCAGTTGAGGATCCTTCCATTCCAGCAGAAAAACGTAAATATGTTCTGGATATGTTCCCATATCCATCTGGAGCCGGCCTCCATGTAGGACATCCGGAAGGTTATACCGCCACCGATATCTACTGCAGATACCTGCGGATGAACGGATATGCGGTTCTCCACCCCATGGGCTTTGACTCCTTCGGCCTGCCTGCTGAAAACTATGCTATCAAGACAGGAACCCACCCCCGGGTGACAACCCACAAGAACATCGACGTATTCCGCCGCCAGATCAAGTCTCTGGGACTCAGCTACGACTGGGACCGGGAAGTCTCCACCTGCGAGGCCGATTACTATAAGTGGACCCAGTGGATTTTCCTCAAACTCTATGAGAAAGGACTTGCTTATGAATCAGAGCAGCCTATCAACTTCTGTCCTTCCTGCAAGACAGGTCTTGCAAACGAAGAGGTAAAAGAGGGCAAGTGTGAGCGCTGCGGCACTCCTGTAGTGCGCAAGAACATCCGTCAGTGGATGCTCAAGATAACTGCATACGCCGACAGGCTCCTTGAGGATCTTGATCTTCTGGACTGGCCCGAGGCTATCAAGGCAATGCAGCGGAACTGGATCGGCCGCAGCGAAGGTGCTGCAGTATTCTTCCAACTGGAGAATATGGATGAGAAGCTGGAGGTTTACACCACCCGGTGCGATACACTTTTCGGTGCCACCTATATGGTAATTGCACCAGAGCATCCGCTGGTTGAAAAGCTTACAGTTCCATCCCAGAAAGCTGCTGTCCAGGCATACCTGGATATGGCTGCCCATAAGTCAGATCTGGAAAGAACTGACCTGGCAAAGGATAAGACCGGTGTGTTCTCCGGGAGCTATGCCATCAACCCTGTAAATGGAGAACGCATTCCTATCTGGATTGCAGATTATGTACTCATCTCCTACGGAACCGGTGCCATCATGGCAGTACCGGCCCACGACGACAGAGACTGGGAATTTGCAAAGAAGTTCAATCTGCCTATCATAGAGGTTCTCAAATCTCCTGTAGATGTCCAGACTCAGGCATGGACCGAGGATGGAGAGCATGTTAACTCCCAGTGGCTGGACGGCCTTAACAAGCAGGATGCCATCAACAAGATGCTGGAGTTCCTTGAGAAGAATAAATGCGGTCACAAGGCTATCAATTATAAGCTCCGGGACTGGATCTTCTCCCGCCAGCGGTACTGGGGCGAGCCTATTCCTATAGTGCACTGCCCACACTGCGGTAATGTCCCGCTCTCCGAGAAGGACCTGCCCCTCACACTGCCTGAGGTCAAGAGCTATCTCCCTACAGGTACCGGTGAATCTCCGCTGGCCGAGATCACCGACTGGGTCAACACCACATGTCCTAAATGCGGCGGTCCTGCTAAGCGGGAGATCAACACAATGCCACAGTGGGCCGGCTCCTGCTGGTACTACCTGCGGTTCATCGATCCACATAACACAGAGAAGTTCATTGACCCTGAGAAAGAGAAATACTGGATGCCTGTAGACCTCTATGTGGGAGGTGCTGAGCATGCCGTTCTCCATC
>Ga0310695_10004221_pt1 | contig 26881 bp, 18 predicted proteins | sample RumenRJG_04DNA_FD_203882 | JGI IMG/M metagenome (GOLD analysis project Ga0310695, IMG submission 203882) | Bovine rumen microbial communities from Lethbridge, Alberta, Canada - RJG_04 (v2) (version 2) | ecosystem: Host-associated > Mammals > Digestive system > Stomach > Rumen | place: Canada... | reverse complement strand
TTACGCTTGTTTTGATTTGCAACACTAAGATAAGTGAAAAATCTGACATGGCAAAATCCTGAGCAACTTTTTGTTGCTCAGGAACTTATAAATAAAGTTAAATCAAAGTGTTGCGGAATTAAGGTTTTTCAAAAATAACAATTATCGGGAAACTCCCGCCATTGTCTTCCTATTGCCGGATAAAAGATTATCTTTACCGGAAAGATTATCTTTACCGGCATGAAACGTCTCGCCATATTGCTCATTTCCGTGGCTGTGCTCTCGCAAGCCGCCTTCGCACAGGGTGCGTACAAGATCGAAAAGGACATCCCGTACCATTCCGATGCGGGCGACTATGCCGCCGCCCGCTGCTTCCTCGACTTCTACTACCCCACTGATGCCAAAGACTTTCCCACGGTCGTCTGGTTCCACGGGGGAGGGCTCACCGGAGGAAACAAGTCGATTCCGGACGGACTCAAGGATTCCGGCCTGGGGATAATCGCCGTGAACTACAGGCTGCTTCCCAAGGCGACCGTCCAGGAATGCATCGACGATGCTGCGGCCGCCGTGGCCTGGGCGTTCAGGGAAGTGGCTTCCCGAGGCGGAAGTACCGAAAAGATATTCGTCGCCGGCCATTCCGCCGGAGGCTACCTGACCGACATGGTGGTACTCGACAAGCAATGGCTCGCGAAATACGGGATAGATGCCGACAGGATAGCAGGTGCCTTCCCTTACAGCGCCCAGAAGATCACCCACTACAACGTCCGCAAGGAAATGGGGCTCGGCCCCCTCCAGCCTCTTCTGGACCCGACCGCCCCTCTGTACCACGTCAGGAAGCTTCCCATGCCGATGCTGGTCCTGTCCGGCGACCGCGAACTTGAGATGAACGGCCGTTACGAAGAGCAGGCCTACTTCTGGAGGATGATGAAGCTGAACGGCAACGAGGAAGTCTTCCTCTACGAATTCGACGGCTATGACCATGGCTCGATGCCCCTTCCGGCCCACAGCGTCGTCAAGAGATACATCCGCGCCATCTGCAGCGGCGGACCTCTTCCCACGAGGTAGCAGGCCTGCATGGTTTCTGTTTTGCCCTTTCTTCCATTTTGAGTACTTTTGCATGATGGAACCGCCGGTCCGCTGCGGACCGGTCCCGTCACGGAATCAGTACCGCCATGCTCAAACGTTGCATAACAGCCTTCGTGATGGCCGCCATTGGGATCATTGCATATGCCCAGGTGGACACCACTGGCATCTATTCCGACCGGAGCGATTCTCTGGAGGCCACCGTCTTCACCGCACGCCGGGAAGCAAACTACCTGTCCAGGAACAAAGACCTCCGCACGGAGGTGATCTCGTCGGCAGGCCTGATGAAAATGGCCTGCTGCAACCTTGCCGAGAGTTTCGAGAACTCGGCCAGCGTGACGGTGGACTATGCCGACGCCACCACCGGTGCCCGCCAGATCCGCCTGCTCGGCCTTTCGGGAATATACACCCAGATGCTGGACGAGAACCGCCCCACGATGCGCGGCATCACGGCACCGTACGGGCTATCCTATATCCCCGGCTCATGGCTGGAAAGCATACAAGTCGGGAAAGGGTCTCCGTCAGTGGTCAACGGGACCGAATCCATCACCGGGTCCATCAACCTTGAACATCGCAAGCCCACCGACGGAATGCCGCTCTTCATCAACGCCTCGGTGATGAACGACACGAAGACCGACTTCAACGTGTCCTCTTCCCTGGAAGTCGCAGACAACCTCTACACTGTCATCCTCGGGCATGCAGACGGTAACTTCCGCACCTTCGACATGGACGGCGACGGCTTTGCCGATGAGCCCGCCCTCAGGCAGGTAAGCGCCGCGAACCGCTGGCTCTGGGTCCTGCCCGATGTCCAGGTCCGTTTCGGGGCCAAGTTCACCAGCGACCGCCGGCAGGGCGGACAGACGGCAGGCCCGTGGAAGTCAGACATCTCCAACCAGGTGGGAAACGCCTACCTGAAAGTAGGCCGTTCCCTCGGCGACGACGGGTCCTCGAGCCTTGCGCTGGTTTCGGACTACACTCTCCAGAAGACGGAATCGGCCTTCGGGATGAACTCCTACGGCGCATCCCAGCACAGCGTCTTTGTCAACCTCCTCTACCGCAACCAGTTCTCATCTTCGAGCGACCTGACGGCCGGCTTGAACGCCACCATGGACTTCCTGGAGGAGGACATCGTGGCAGGTGGCCAGGTCCACGATGGCATCAGGCAGGCCCCAAGGCAGATCGCACCTTATGCTGAATATACGTTCAGGCAAGAAGAAAAGCTGTCGGTGGTCGCCGGACTCAGCGGGAACTTCATCCCGTGTCACGGATTCTATCCTGTGCCAAGGCTCACCGTGAAGTACCAGCCCGTCGACGCGCTTGTCTTCCGCATCAACGGAGGAAGGGGCCTCAGATTCACCAACCCGGTCGCAGACCACATCGGAATCCTGTCCACGGGGAAGGCCATCAAGGGAGACCTGACAGGGCGGATGCTGGAAGACGCCTGGACATTCGGCGGTAACGCTACCCTCTACTTCCCGGGCAACGCTTACCTGAGCCTGGACTACTTCCAGACCCGGTTCAACTCGGCCCTGCTGACTTACCGGGAAGAACCCGGTTCCATCAGCATGTATCAGTTGGAGGGGCAGTACGCCGGGACCAGGAACATCCAAGCCGACTTCTTCATAGAACCACTTGACAACCTGTCCTTTACCCTTACCGGCCGCTACACCGGCTCCAAGGCTTGGCAGCCTTCCGGAGATGTCCGTGAACTTGCACTTACGCCACGGTTCAAGGCTGTGCTGAACGCCCAGTACAAGCTCCATGCAAGCCGGTGGATCTTCGATTTCACAGCCTCGCTGAACGGTTCGTCCCGAGTGTACGACTTCATGAAAGAGCTCCGCGACCCTGAAGGAAACCTTCTCTATCCGGACGGAAGGACTCCCGTCTATCCGCTCCTGTACGCCCAGGTCACACGCCGTTTCAGGGGCTTCGACATCTATGTCGGCGGGGAGAACCTTACGGGATCAAGGCAGATGCATCCGGTGGTCTGCCCTGACGAACCTTTCTCCCCGGCTTTCGATGCAGCTTCCGTATGGGGGCCCCTGATGGGAGCCAAGTTTTACGCCGGAGTCCGCATAACCATTTGGAAATAAACTTTCAAGATATGAAAAAGAACATCGTTATCCTCTCTGCGATCCTCCTTTTGGCGGGATCGGTCGACGCTTCTGCATCCACCCCGGCAGCCAGCTCTTCCGAAGCAGCCTGCAGCGTCACGGCAGCCACAGCAGCCGCCTTGAAGGCCAAACCCAAGTCCAAGACGGAGACCGTCACCTACGTAGTCAGCATGCACTGCAAGAACTGCGTCAACAAGATCACCGACAAAATCTCTTTCATGAAAGGAGTGAAAGACCTGAAGGTGTCGCTTAAAGACAAGACCGTGACCATCAAGTACGACCCGGCGGTGGTCCAGGAATCCACCCTCGAGAAGACGATCCGCGACCTTGGCTACACCGCCGACAAGCAGTGCCCCGCCCCCGAGAAACAGTAGATGAGATAATTGCACGATGACCAGACTCCACCTCTTAGATTCAGCCATCCTCCTTCTGGCCCTCGCCGCCCCTGCCGCCGCACAGCAGAGACAGGAGCCCTCGATTGCAGCCGCCCTGCAGGAGAACATACAGAGAGCCGGGATCAACACTCACTGCTACGAATTCGCGCCGATCCATGACACTAAGGCTCCCAAAGGATACAAGCCCTTCTACATCAGCCACTACGGACGGCACGGATCACGTTCCGACTGGGGAGCGTCCAACTATCGCGACGTAGCCATTGCCCTCGACAAGGCCAAGGAAGCGGGAATACTCACTCCGGAAGGAGACTCCCTGCGCCAGGAGGCATGGAAGGTATTCCGTCTCCACGACGGGATGGACGGCAGGCTGACCCAGAGGGGTGTCCGCGAGCATGCCCAGCTGGCTGAGAATATGTACAAGCGCTTCCCGCAGGTGTTCAGAAAGGGGAACGGGATGATCCGGGCATATTCATCGACAGTACAGCGGTGCATCATCAGCATGACTTCGTTCACTAACCGCCTGAACGAGATGCAGCCTTCGCTGGAGTTCCAGTGGGACACGGGAGAACGCTTCATGGACTACATCAGCAACGGCTCGACGGAAGAGATCGACAAGGCCAGCGCGAAGATGCTCGACGAGCTCGACAGGTCCTATGTCCCAGACACCGCATCCATCATGCGCAGGCTCTTCACCGACCCGCAGAAGGCAAGGGAATTCGTCCCTGACGCCCTGGCTTTTGAGCATAAGGTCTTCCAAACCGCCAAGATTGCGGACTCCTTCGACGTGCCCGAGAACCTGTACAGGCACCTCCCTTTCGACGCCGTCTACAAATGGTCGGAAGGTATCAGCATGCTCATCTACATGAGGCAGTGCAATTCCGTCGAACTGGGTCCCCTGAGGATGGCTACGACCGAGCCGCTGGTACGCGACTTCGTGGAAAAAGCCGATGAAGTGATCGAAAAGGGCAACTGGACGGCCGACCTTCGTTTCGGACACGACTTCCCCCTTCTCGCCTTCGTCAACTACCTTGGCCTTGAAGGCGTGGGCGACCGCATGACCTTCGACGAAGCAAGGGTGCGCTGGCGCGGCTGGGAGAATATTCCCTTCGCCTCCAATTTCCAGGCGGTCTTCTACCGCAACAAGGGCGGTGACGTCCTGGTCAAGTTCCTCTACAACGAGAAAGAGACCCTGCTGCGCGGCCTCCAGCCCGTCGAAGGGCCCTACTACCGCTGGAGCGACGTCAAGGCCGGCATCAAAGGATACCTCCGGTAAGGGCGACGGAGACCTCCGGTAAGGGCAACAATACCGTCGGAGAGGCCCGAAAGCGAGTCGGCCTCTTGTCGGCCTTGAGATATCCACAAAAACAGGCCTGAAACGACCTTACCGGCTTACGGTAAGCGTGGTCTCGGTGCGGAAGGGTTTGCCTTCGGACGTGACGCCCTCGGCCACCACCCGGAAAGTCCCCGGATACGAAGGAGTCTTGACCTCCACTTCCATCCTGCCGCCTGCGGCCAGGGAGATCGACGGATGCCAGTACAGGGTTCCGCGAAGGTCCGCGGCGGCATCCGAAGGAAGCAGCCCCTGGCAAGTGTACGCCACCGGATAGCTTGCTCCCTGCCATTCGACGATCTCGACGTTCCTGTCAAACTTGAAGGAGGAGATGTCTCCCTTGGTCGTCACGAAGTCCACAACTCCCTGAAAGACTGCGCTTCCAAAGGAATATGTGTAAGGATACACCAGTATGTCGCCGAACAGCATGCAGTCGAAGTCCAGCAGGCTGGCGATGTCCTTGACCGGCACGCCGTCGATCAGGGTCAGGACGTTGGAGGAAAAGGCGTCCACATCCTTCAGGAGCATCTGCATCTGGAGCTTCCCGTCAGGACCCTTGCGGACCCTGAGGTTGGGCGTAATCTCGATCAATGTCTCCCGGACGGTAGGGAACCTGTCGTAGTCGTCCAGGTGGTAAGACACGCAATATGTGTCCGAAAGCAAGACGCTTTCACGCTTGGGGAGGAACTCGAACAAGGTGTCGGTTGCAGCGATCCTGTCGTTCTGGACGGCAAGGCTCCTGCGCACGAGAGCGTCTTCAAGGCCGGTGCACAGGCCGAGCGTGGGCAGTTCCGAGGGGGTCTTCCTCAGGAAAGGAGACTCGATCACCAGGCGGCAGTCGCTGTCGTCATTCTGGCCGAGGATCTCGCAGACAAGGTCGTGGTTGCCATAGACGTTGAGAGTCTTGATGTCGACCGTGCCGTCAGGGTTGAACTTGCCCATGTAGATGTCGGTGGCACGGCCGGGGAAGGCGATCACAGCCGAACAGAACTGGTTGGCAAGCACGTCCGTCTTCTTGGTCCCGACCAGATGCCCGTGGAAAACCTCTCCGTCAAGGTCGACCGCCTCGGCCGACCAGGAGGAACTCCCGGAGGCGAACTTCACGATTGAAGCATCTGAAGGCGAGACTATTCCGTCGTCGCAGAAGACAGAGAGGCTGAGGCTTGCCACGGAGGTTTCCCCATTCTCAAGGAGGACTTTGACGGAAGAAGATGGGAGAGCTGAAGGGCACGAGACTGACACTCTCCCCTGCACGGCCTTGACGGCCGCCGGAGTCCTTTGATATTCATCATCCGGGAGAAGGTCCACGCCCTTGGAGACCCTCCGGGCTGAAAGTGTGTTGAACACGGAAAGAGTCTTCCCGTCGGTCTCCAGGTCAGGCCTTCCTTTTCCGGAAGAAGTGTAGGCTATTATCCTGTAGTTGCCGGTCGGAGCCGACAGGGGGATGGCCACCGAGCCGGAACCACGCCCGTCGATGAGACCTATCTTGGCCGTGGCGACGACTCCCTCCACTGAGGCGACTTCGACATAGGCTATGCTGCTGGCCGAAGACAGGGACCCGGACCCGTCAAAACAGAAAGCCGAGCACCAGATTATGTCTCCGGCTACGTAGACGTCCTTGTCCGTCGAGAGGTAGACCCTCTCGGACACCTCCGCCGCCCAAGCCTGGACGGCAAGCAGGGTGAACAGTAGTGATATTCCGAAAAACCTTTTCATCTCTTACTGGTTGTTAGTCGGCCACCATGAGGGCTTGTCCTTCGTGCCGCCGGCCCTGGTGCAGTCGACGCACCTGTCGGTGACCCAATAGTAGTTCTCGCCTTCGTCTTCGCTGTAATAGGGACGGAACCCTATGTCGTAGTAGTGGTTCAGCACGGGGATGCTGTTGGCGTTGGGGATGATGGTGTCGTAGCTCTCATAGGCCTTCCTGTACAGCGCATTGCCGATGAACATCTCCTTGAAAGCCACCTGCGAAGCACCGACGTAACCATAGACCACCTCCAGGGGATCGGTGTCGGAACGCACGTTGCCGACCACCTGGCTCGGGTCCGGGGCCATGAGCGACCCCGTGGAATTGGAATTCTCCTGGATCGCGCGGAGGTACTCGTAGCACTCCTCGCTTATGTTCCTGGCTTTCACCTTGATGTAGTACATGCTCTGGATCTTCTTGCTGCTGCGGGGAATCCGGAGGACGTCGTGTCCGATGATCCTCTCCCCTCCCGTGCTCCTGGCGATCGCTATTCCGGCCTCATGGGATGCGGAATAGCTCCAGCACCAGTAATAGGGGTTCTTCCCGCCGTAGAGGTCGGAGAACAGGTAGATGCCGTCGTTGTAGCGGTACTCCGCGTAGGCATAGAGGGCTGTGTGGAACTCCCAGATCTCGTCGTAGTCCCACCTGAAGCAGCCGTTGCCCCCGGCTGTGGAAAGGCTGAGCTTGACATCCAGGTCTTTGTCGTCGTAGGTGTAGTAGACAGAATCTATCTTCGGAGCCTTCTGCACGTCCTGCCAGGAAGAATGGTAGCTGACCGAGGAAGATCCCTTCACCGGGGAATCAAGCTTGATGCCGATCCTGTATTTCCGGTCGGCGGGAGCCGTTGTCATGTCGATGGCGAACGAACTGCCATGGGGGTTGACTGGATCCTCGTACCTGTCGCCCTTGTCATCCTCGATCCACACGGTACCTGTGACGCCTTCACTGGAGCGCACGCCCTTCAGGGGCTGCAGGGAACTCAGTTCAACCCTGGCCGTGTCCCCGATGAGGATGTCTCCGTCGACTACCAGTCCGGTCACGTCCTTCGAAACATCCAGGCTGAACGGATAGACGCAGCCTGCAAGTGCCGAGGCCAGCGCAAGGAAAATCGGAAGCTTCTTCATCAGAACAGAATGTTTAAGTTGACATAAGGTATCGGGCGGGCAAAGACGGAGACCATGTAGCCGTTGAGGTTAGTCCCGCCGTTGGTGGTGTAGAAGACCGAATAGGGGTTCTTGCGGCCGGTCACGTTGTAGCATCCGAAAGTCAATGACATGTGGGTCAATTGCTTGAGGTAGTGACCGGGATCGATGTTGAACGCCAGGTCAAGGCGGAAGTAGTCCGGGATGCGGTAGCCGTTCCTTTCAGAGAACGCAAGGCGGTAGCCCCCGGCGTAGCGGAAATACCCGACAGGCACCGTAACCGGCCTTCCGGTGGAGTAGTCGATGTTGCAGGATATGCTGTAACGCGCAGTCAGGGCGTAGTTCCCTGCCAGTTTGAAGTCGTGGGGCTTGTCGTAGGCAGCCCTGTACCACTCGCCCCGGTTGATCGTGCTTATCCCCCTGTCCTCCATCTCCTTGAGAAGGGTCCGGGAATAGGTGTACGATACCCAGCCGGTAAGCTTGCCTACCGATTTCCTGGCCATGAACTCCACTCCGTAGGCTTTGCCTTTCGTGGGGACAAGGTCCCCGGCCAGGTTCTCGTTCATCACAAGGGTGGCTCCGGACTTGTAGTCAAGCGAGTTGCGGGTGCTCTTCCAGTACCCTTCCACCGAAAGGTCGAGCTGGCCGTCCATCAAAGTCCGGTACAGTCCCGCCGCCGCCTGCCAGCCGTCCACCGGCTTGATCGAGGCGTCGCAGAGTTTCCAGGTGTCCATCGGGGAAATGGTCGTGGTGTTCGAGATAAGGTGGATGTACTGCCTGAGCGTGTTGAATCCCGCCTTGGCTGAGAAGTCAGGCGTGAAGGAATATTTCCCGGATAGCCTGAACTCTGGCCCGACATAGGCCTTTGAAGGCTCCCGGGTGAAGAACGAAGACACCCTTACCCCGTAGTCGAAAGACAGTTTCTCGTCCACCTTCCAGGAATCTCCGACGTAGACGGAAGGCTGGATGGCCCGTTCCGTCTCGAGGTCCCTGGATATCACCAGGGAAGAATCGCTGAAAGGCCTGAGGTGGCCGCCTTCGAGTGCGTAGGCCACGGCTTCCGCCCCGAAAGTGACGGTGTGTCCGCCGGCCCTCTTCTCGAACTTCAGGCGAAGGAAGGCCTGGTTGATCGCAGTCTCCAGTGAATATGCCTCCGTGTAGTTGGGGAAATCCTCCAGGCGGTTGTCGTAGCGGTCGACACCGGCGCTTGCGGTCCAGGACAGGCCGTCGCCGACCCTGTGCCTCCACCTCAGCGCAGCGTTGGTACTGCGGTAGCGGAAAGTGGTGTCGCGGTTGAAGGAGAACTTGTCCCCCGACCTGTAGGCGAACAACTGCACCGTGTTGACACTGTCCACCCGGTGCGTGAGGCTGAGGTTGAGGTCGTTGAAAGACGCCTTCCCGTCGCGGTACTCGCTGTTCTTCAGGCTCTTGAGCAGCCAGTCGGAATAGGTTGTACGCCCTCCTATGACAAAGGTCGTCTTGCCTCCAAGCGGGCCCTCGAGATGGAAACGGCTGGTAAGGAGCCCGAGGCCCAGGGAACCCTTGACCTTCTCCTGGCTGCCCTCCTTGCTACGTATTTCCATCACGGATGAGATACGACCGCCGTATTCGACAGGGATGGAGCTCTTGTAGAGTTCCAGGCCCTCGACGATCCCGGGGTTGAAGGCCGAGAATATTCCGAACATGTGGCTCGGATTGTAGATCGTCCCCTCGTTGAACAGGATGAGGTTCTGGTCGGAGGAACCTCCGCGGACATTGAAGCCTCCGGATGCCTCGCCCACTGTCTTGACTCCCGGAAGGGTCAGGGTCGCCTTGAGCACGTCGCCTTCCCCGAAAGCGGTAGGTATCTTCCCAAGTGTCTTGACACCGATCGTCTCGACTCCCATGGCGGCGCTCCTGTGGTTCTTGCGGCTCTCAGCGGAGATCACCGCGCTGTTGAGCCTGGTGGCGCCCTCTCCGAGTGAGACATCAAGACCGCCGGCGCTGTAGATAACCACCCTAAGGTTCAGTTCCTGCTTGGTCAGTTCGCTGAAATTGACCACGTTCTCGCCGCGCGGAAGGGTCAGGGAATAGCGCCCCTCCCCATCGGTCCTGGTGTAGGTGTTCGTCTTGTCGTCCCAGACTGCGACCTCCGGGATAGGCTCCCCGGTTATCGCGTCCCTGACGATACCGCTCAGCACAACCTTCGTGTTTCCCGTACTGGCAGGGTCGCCGACGGTGTAGACCTTGTTCTGGTAAAGGACTTCAACCGACTCGCCTTCCAGTTCCGCAGAACCGCTGCGGGTGTCGGTCTTGCTGAAAAAGCCTGCAGGAAGGTCTTCTTTCACTGGAGGATTCATCTTCGGGGCATAGACCTGGGGGAAATCAGCATGGATGGCGGACGCAACCGTAGGATGCCAGACTGAAGCCTCCTTCTGCAGCCTCCTTTCCGGGACGGACACGCCTTCCGCCACGGCCATTGCCTTGGCATACCATTCATCCAGGTCGGCGGCGGCGACCTTCTTCATCTCCTTCTTCCTGTCGCGGTAATGGGACAGGAGGCCTCCCTTTCCCCTGATCCTCGACAGTTTCCCGTCCGAGAGGTACCAGTAGGACTGGCTGTAGTCAAAGTAGTTGATCACCCCGGGCTTGTAGTGAGGGTCCTTGTAGCCGATCATGTTGTAGTGGTCGCCCGGGGATGAGGCGAAGACTTTGTCGATCCGCTTCAGGACCGCGGCCTTGCCGTCATAGAGGATCTGGTAGAATCCTTCCTTGGATCCGGAGACGCCGAGATACCGCAGGTTGATGAAAGCCTTCCCGTCACGGGTGAAGAAAGGCACCTGGCTGCGGTCCGGGGAGACGGCGGCCAGCTGGTCGGAGAATTTCACGCTCACCTCGCCCTGGGCGGCATCCAGGTTGACGAGCATGTCCTCGTAGAGCCTTCCGTTGAAGATCACTGTCCCTTTCTTGAAACCACAGGTGTCCCAGTACGGGGTGCCGTTGTACCTCATCGGGTACTGCTTCGCAAGCTTGGCCCGGTAGATAGCAGACATACCCTCCAGGCTTGTCCTGAGGGTATCGTCCTGTTCTTCAAGGGCATTGCCGGAAAATCCGCCTGCCGTAGCATCCATTCCCGCCAACACCAGGAAGAAGGACAGTACGGCAGCGATCAATGAAGGTCTTTTCATCGTCAGACTTCTATTGCCGTGTTGAATTCAGAGAGGAAACGAAGGTCGTTCTCGAAATAATGGCGCAAGTCATTCACTTGCCACTTGAGCATCGCAATGCGCTCAAGCCCCATTCCGAAGGCGAAACCGCTGTATTTCTTGCTGTCTATGCCGGAGGCCTCCAGGACGTTGGGGTCCACCATGCCGCAGCCCATGATCTCGAGCCAGCCGGTGCCCTTGCAGATGTTGCAGCCTTTGCCCTTGCAGATGTTGCAGCTCACATCGACCTCCGAGGAGGGTTCGGTGAACGGGAAATATGAAGGACGCATCCGGATCGCAGTGTCGGGACCGAACATCTCGCGGGCGAAAAGGAGGATGGCCTGCTTGAGGTCGGCGAAGGTCACGTTCTCGTCGATGTACAGGCCTTCGACCTGATGGAATATGCAATGCGCACGCGCGGAGATGGCTTCGTTCCTGAAGACCCTGCCGGGGCAGATCACCCTGATGGGAAGCTTCATGGTCTCCATGGCCCGCACCTGTACCGAAGACGTGTGTGTACGGAGGAGAAGCGGGTTGGGATGCCCGACGGAAACGAAGAAAGTGTCCTGCATGTCCCTCGCGGGATGGTTCAAAGGGAAGTTGAGCGCTTCGAAGACATGATAGTCATCCTCGATCTCCGGCCCTTCGGCGACGTCGTAGCCGAATTTCCGGAATATGTCCACGATCTCCTGGCGGACTATCGAAACAGGATGGCGGGAACCGAGGCTGAACGGGGTCCCCGGCATGGAGAGATCCTCCCTGGGACCTTCCGAGGCCGCCTCAACGGCGGTCTGCTCGCGAAGCTGGTCTATCTTGGCAAGCGCAGCCTGCTTGAGTTCGTTGATCTTGCGTCCGAACTCCTTCTTGAGGTCGGGACTGAAGGTCCTGAACTCTTCGAACAGGCCGGTGATCTCTCCCTTCTTTCCCAGCAGCTTCACCCTGGCCTCCTCGACCTCCTTGGCGTTCTTGCATTTCAGCCCGTCTATCTGGGCGAGCAGCTCTTCTATCCTTTCTTTCATCATATCTCTTGTACGGACATTAGGAACAAACGTACAAAGATAATCAATTTCCTTGATTTTTGGCCGCGGCGGCGGCAATCTTGGCCGCACGCTTGTCCCGGGCCTTCTTTTCCTTCCCGGCCCCGCTCTTGAGGAACTTCGCCCACTGCTCCTCGTTGAACACCTTCTTCATGGACACGAACATCTGTTCGGCCCACTTGTCCCGGGTCCTGATGTAGATGTCGGAATTGGCAACCCTGGCCTGGCCCATGGAATTCAGCTCGGCCTGGAGGGCACGGTAGTCGTTGTTGAGTATGGAGTCGACGTAGAACACCTGCCAGTCCTCCAGCTTGAGGGTGCGGGTAAGCTTTTCAATCTCTCCGTAGATGAATTCGTCCATCTTCTTCTCCTGCTCTGCGAGCTGCTCGGGGCTCGGTCCTCCTCCCTGCCCGACGGTGGTCTGCTGGCCGAAGGCGGAGAGCATGGAAATAAGCAGGCACGTGGCCGTAAACAATAATTTTTTCATATATTTACGAATCATTATCCGGTATGGTTTCCGGCAAAAGTAGTGATTTTTAGAGTAACATGTTCAATATGACAAGAAAAACCATCCTCTGCGTGCTCCTCGCCGCGACCCTGCCTCTCGCGGGAGGTTTCAAGAGCAAAGCCTGTACCAATATCATCGTCACCAGGGGTGCCAGCGCCGACAATTCGTGCATGGTCTCCTATGCAGCCGACTCCCACTGGCTCTACGGCGAACTGTACTTCCACCCGGCGGCGGACTGGAAGGCCGGCTCGATGCTGCAGGTGACCGAATGGGACACCTACCGTCCCCTGGGACAGATCCCCCAGGCCGGCCACACCTACAAGACCGTAGGCAACATGAACGAGCACCAGCTCATCATAGGGGAAACCACATGGGGAGGACGCATGGAGCAGGTCGACACGGCAGGGAAGATGGACTACGGCTCCCTGATCTACATAACCCTCCAGAGGGCCCGCACGGCAAGGGAGGCCATCGACGTGATCGTGGAGCTTGCCAATGAATATGGCTACGCATCCGAAGGCGAGACATTCTCGATTGCGGACAAGGATGAAGCATGGGTGATGGACCTTGTCGGGAAAGGACCCGGCGAAAAGGGCATCGTCTGGGTCGCGATAAGGATCCCCGACGGCTACATCTGCTCCCATGCCAACCAGGCCAGGATCCAGAAATTCCCCATGGACGACCCCGGGAACTGCCTCTGGGCTCCCGATGTCATCTCCTTCGCACGCAGCAAGGGCTACTTCTCCGGCAAGGACGAGGACTTCGACTTCAGCGCTGCCTACAACCCCGTGGATTTCGGAGGGGCGAGAGGCTGCGACGCCCGAGCATGGAGCGCCTTCAACCAGCTCTGTGACGGACAGTTCACCTACCTCAAGGACGGAGTGGAAGTGACCGAGCCTGCTTCCGCCTGGCACGACTACATCACAGGGAAGGACCTGTCCCGCAGGATGCCCCTGTTCGTCAAGCCCGCGAGGAAGCTTTCCGTCAAGGACGTGGCCGACGCCATGAGGGACCACTTCGAAGGGACGCCCCTGGACATGACTACCGACATCGGAGCCGGCGGCAACGCCCTCCCCTACAGGTGGAGGCCGATGACCTTCAAGCACAACGGCTGGACCTACACCAACGAAAGGGCGATAGCCACCCAGCAGACCGGATTCTGGTTCGTTGCCCAGGCCCGCCACGACCTTCCCGACGTGATCGGAGGCCTGATCTGGTTCGGCACCGACGACACCGCCACCTCCTACCTGACCCCCATCTACTCCAACACCGACGAGGTGCCGGAGTGCTTCAGGGTAGGCAACGGCAACATGCTCAAATATTCCCCGACCTCTTCCTTCTGGATCAACAACAGGGTGGCCAACCAATGCTACAAGGCCTACGACATGATGGCTCCCTTCGTAAGGAAAGCCATCGACGAGTTCGAGAACGCACAGATGGGCGGGAAAGTCGCCGAGATGGATGCCAGGGCGCTGGAGGCCTACAACGCCATCCTCCCGAAAGCGGAGAAGAAGGGGCTCGGCTCCAGGGACTGGTTCGCACCGGTGAAAAAGATGCTCACGCGCTACAGCGTCGAAACCGCGCAGGAACAGTTCAGGGAGTGGGTCGCCCTCGAAGAGACCCTGACCGTGAAATTCATCGACGGGAACGTGAAGGCCCAGGACGAGGACGGCAGCTTCACCCACAGCAAGTATTACGAGGGCCAGCCTGAAGGACTCACCCAGCCCGGATACTCGAAGAAATGGAAGGAAGCCGTGGCAAATGACCACGGAGATGTCATAAGGGTAAGATAACAACATGAGGATCAACTATTTCCTTAAGACGGTCGTCGCGGCGGCCACTATACTTGCGGCCTCACCGGTCCATGCCGACGAGGGCATGTGGATGATCCAGGACATCAACGAAGCCCTGGAAAAGAAGATGAAGGAAAGGGGCCTGCTGCTCGATGCCAGGGAAATCTACGACGCCGACGCTCCGGGGACTTCGGTCGCCGACGCCATAGTGTCATTGGGATTCTACTGCTCCGGCAGCCTCATCTCCGACAGGGGGCTCCTGATCACGAACCACCACTGCGCCTATTCCAACATCGCCAAGATAAGCACTCCCGGGCACAACTACCTCGAAGAAGGCTTCTGGGCGATGACCGAGGACCAGGAAAGGCAGATTCCCGGCGAACAGGTGTACTTCCTCAAGAAGGTCATCGATGTCACCGGCGAAGTGGCCGCCCTGACCGAAGAGCTGAAGCGCAAGGGAGAGAACGCCGGAAGCCGCAGGGTGAACGCCCTGATGGAGGAGAGGTACAAGAAGGAGACCGGCATGGAATGCATCATGAGCAGCATGTGGGCCGGGGAAAAGTACTACATGGCAGTCTACAAGGTCTACACCGACCTCCGCCTGGTTGCAGCTCCGCCGGTGTGCATCGGGTACTTCGGTGGCGACGAAGACAACTGGGAATGGCCACGCCACAACTGCGACTTCGCGATGTACAGGATCTACGAGGACGGCAAACCCGTCACTTCGGAGAGAAGCCTCAAGGTCTCCCTCGACGGCTACTGGCCGGGGGCCTTCACTATGGTCATCGGCTATCCGGGAAGGACCGACCGGTACGCATCTTCCGCCGAGATCGACTATCAGCAGAAGGTCAACCTCCCGATTTCCAACGACATCCGTGGAAAGCAGATGGAAATCATCCGCAGATGGATGGACAAGGACCCGGAGATCCGCCTCAAGTACTCCGACTGGTTCTTCAGCCTGAGCAACGTCCAGGAAAACAACTCCGGGATGGAGGCCTGCTACAAGAGGTTCCACGTCAAGGCCGAGAAAGAGCGGCAGGAGGCCGAGATGCAGGAATGGATCGACTCCGACCCCGACTTGAAGAGGATGTGGGGAAGCCTGATCCCGGATCTGAAGAAGGCGTACTCCCAAACCGCCCGCGGTGAGAGGGACAAGGCCTATTTCCGCGAGAGCCTGTTCCGCGGAACCTTCATTTCCAGGTACTTCCTGCGCGCCGGGAACGCACGGGACCTTGAAGCGGCCAAGGCCGCCCTCCGCCAGGGGCTCAAGGACACGGACCCCGCTGTGGAGCGGGAACTGCTTGCATATTCAGCGATGGAGTTCTTCACCAACCTGGACAGCTACTACTTCGGGAATTTCCAGAAGAAACTGCTCTCGAGGTTCGGAACGGACTTCGAGGCCATGGCAGGATACCTCTGGGAGAACAGCCTGATCGCCTCCGAGGACAGGATCGATGCCGTCACCGACCTCGAGCAGGTGCAGGAAGACCCCCTCAGGAAGTTCTTCACCGACTCCCCCGTGAGCCTCTACAACGAACGCAACGGCCACCTTGCCGCCAGGACCAAGGCCAACAACCTCGAAAGGGAATACAAGAAAGCACTCTACTGGATGAAGCTCCAGAAGGGGAGGCTCCAGTACCCTGACGCAAACTCCACTATGAGGATCACCTACGGCACCGTAGGCGGCTACTGGCCAAATGACGGGGTATGGTGCAACTGGTATTCTACGCCAAGGGGAATCCTCCAGAAATACAACCCAGACGTGCATGACTTCAACCTTGACGACAGGCAGAAGGCCCTCCTGGAGAAAGGCGACTGGGGCAAGTGGGGCTTCCCGGTCGGAGGGCAGTCCAAGGGCATGATCGTGGACTTCCTCACGGACAATGACATCACCGGCGGCAATTCCGGCAGCCCGGTCCTCAACGCAAAAGGCGAGCTCATCGGACTTGCCTTCGACGGCAACCTCGAATCGCTCGCCTCGGACACTTCCTACACCCCGGGCTACAACATGTGCATCAACACCGACATCCGTTTCGTGATGTGGGTCCTGGACAAGTACGCCGGGATGAAGAGGATCCTCAAGGAAATCAAGTTCGTCAAGTCGTGACGTTGCGCAGCACTATGCTGCCACCGACCACGTCTGCCTCGACCGCAGAATCCTTCCTGACCCTTCCGGAGAGTATCTCCTTAGCCAGGAGGTTGACCAGCTCGCGCTGCATCAGCCTCTTGACGGGTCTTGCGCCGTAAGCGGGATCGTAGCCGTTGGTGACCATGTAGTCCTCGAAACCCTGCGTGAACCGGATGGTGACACCCTCCTCGGAAAGATGGTCCTGAAGCTGGTGCATCTGGATGTGGAGGATGTCCCGGATGTCATTCTGGGAAAGAGGATCGAACATTATGATTTCGTCGATCCTGTTGAGGAACTCAGGCCTCACCGTCGCCTTGAGGACTTCCATGACCTTGGACTTGCACTCGTCCAGGAGCTCCCGGCGCCTGGCTATCGCCTTCATCTCCTCCGAAGGGTCGGCACCCGGCTGCCCGACTGAAGGAAGCCTTTCCATGTAGGACGAGATGATGTCCGAACCGACGTTGGAAGTCATGATCAGGATGGTGTTCTTGAAGTCTACCGTACGGCCCTTGTTGTCCGTCAGGCGCCCGTCGTCCAGGACCTGCAGGAGCACGTTGAAGACATCGGGGTGCGCCTTTTCTATCTCGTCGAGAAGGATGACCGAATACGGTTTCCTCCTCACAGCCTCGGTCAGCTGGCCGCCCTCGTCGTAGCCCACGTATCCCGGAGGAGCTCCGACCAGACGGCTGACCGTGTGGCGCTCCTGGTACTCGCTCATGTCGATTCGCGTGATCATGTTCTCGTCATTGAACAGGAACTCGGCAAGGGCCTTCGCCAGTTCGGTCTTTCCCACTCCGGTGGTACCCATGAACAAGAAGGAACCGATAGGCCGCTTCTCGTTGGAGAGGCCTGCCCTGGAACGGCGTACCGCATCGGAGACTGCCTGTATGGCCTGGTCCTGGCCGACCACCCTCTTGTGGAGCTCGCTTTCGATGCGCAGGAGTTTCTCCTTCTCGCTCTCAAGCATCTTGTTGACAGGGATGCCGGTCCACTTGGCCACGACCTCGGCTATGTCCTGCGGGGTGACGGCCTCGGTGACTATCGGGTCCTTGATCGAGGCCTGCCTTGCAGTCAGCGAATCTATGGTCTTCTGGGCCTCGGACATCTTTCCGTAGCGGAGTTCGGCCACCTTGCCGTAGTCGCCCGCCCTTTCGGCGGCCTGCGCCTCGATCTTGTAGTCCTCCATCTTCTGGCGGGCCTCCTGGAGGCCGGAAAGGATCTCTTTCTCGGAATTCCATCTCTCCATCAGCTCAGCCTTGCGGGCAAGCCTGTCGGAGAGATCCTTCTCGATCTTCTCGGTCTTCAGGGACGTCCCCTCGCGCTTGACGGCTTCCTTCTCTATCTCCAGCTGACGGATCTCGCTGTTGAGTTCCGCTATGGGTTCGGGGACGGAATTCATCTCAAGACGCAGCTTGGAGGCAGCCTCGTCGACCAGGTCTATCGCCTTGTCGGGCAGGAAACGGTTTGTGATGTACCTGTGGGAAAGGTTGACCGCAGCGATCAGCGCATCGTCCTCGATGCGGACCCTGTGGTGGTTCTCGTACTTCTCCTTGAGCCCCCTGAGGATGGCGATGGACTCCGCCGGCGAAGGCTCGTCCACCAGGACCATCTGGAAACGCCTCTCCAGGGCCTTGTCGGTCTCGAAGTATTTCTGGTACTCGTCGTGGGTTGTCGAACCGATGGTCCTCAGCTCTCCCCTCGCCAGGGCCGGTTTGAGGATGTTGGACGCATCCATGGCCCCGGAAGTACGGCCCGCTCCCACCAGGGTGTGGATCTCATCGATGAAGAGGATGATCTCGCCTGCGCTGTCGACCACTTCCTTGACTACTCCTTTCAGGCGTTCCTCAAATTCTCCCTGGTACTTCGCGCCTGCGATCAGGGCTCCCATATCCAGGGAATATATCACCTTGCTCTTGAGGTTCTCCGGGACGTCGCCGTCGACGATCTTTCGGGCGATTCCCTCCGAAATCGCCGTCTTGCCGACGCCTGGTTCACCAACGAGGATAGGGTTGTTCTTTGTCCTCCGGCTCAGTATCTGGAGGACACGACGGATCTCGTCATCCCTTCCGATGACGGGATCGAGTTTTCCCGCGGACGCCTGGGCGTTGAGGTTCACGGCGTACTTGGGAAGGAACTGCAGTTTGCTGTTCGTGTTTTCCATAATGTTGCTCCTTTTTTTAATATCGCCGTGCAGGAACTGCCCGCCCGGCCTTCAAATAATCGCAAGGCAGGCGCCAGCCTGCCCGTCTCTGCGGCCGCGCCTCCTGCAAACAGCTGCGGGGCAGGCCACTTGCCTGCCTTCCCGGCGGGTACCATAAAAAAAGGATGCCCGGCGCACGGCCGGACATCCTAAGGTCAAATAATGTTCCAGCGCCCGAAAACTGACAGATTGTCAGCAGGGCGGAACCAATCCTCTAGTTGGCGGGCTCTGCGGGAGCCTCGGCGGCGGGAGCTTCAGTTGCAGGAGCTTCAGTTGCAGGAGCTTCAGCAGCAGGAACTTCTGTGGGAGCCGAAGGATTGACTATCGGCGAAGGAAGTTCGGTAGGCTCCTCGAGGTCGTAAGTCTCGGCTGCACTCTTGTTCCCTGCTATGAGGGAGGTGATGATGGAGACGACCAGGATAAAGGTCACAAGACCCCAGGACACCTTCTCGAGGATGTCTGCAGTCTGCCTTACGCCAAGGGTCTGATTAGCCGAAGTGAAGTTGCTGGCCATCCCCTCGCCCTTCCCGTTCTGGAGAAGCACGACGATGACAAGCAGGATGCTGGCTATTACAATCAGTACTGTGAGGATTGTGAATAATGCGCTCATATTCTTAACTTTTTAATTTTCCGGGTCCAATTTCCGAATAAGGGATGCAAAGTAAGCACTTTTTTCCGGATATCGCAACATTAGGCGGGAATAAATCTTCTTGGCTTCATCGAAATAACCCTGTTCGGCATAGATCCTTCCGAGGGTTTCAGTGCAGAATCCGAGTTCGGGATCCTTCCACTTTCCCTCCTCGTCCGCCTCGCTCCTGGCGGCCTTGAAGCGTGAGAACACCTTGTCGCTTTCGCGGGTCACGCTGGCATATTCCTCCTTGCTGAAGAAATCGCCTCCCACGGGGACCACGGTCCTTCTGTACACCTGGCCGGAGGCGGCAGCAGGGGCGGCGGCGCGGGTGCCGGCGGAAGCGGCAGCAGGGGCGGCGGTGCGGGTGCCGGCGGAAGCGGCAGCGGCAGCCCGGACGGGATCGACTCCGGCGGGGGCTCCGGCGGAAGCAGCAGCAGGGGCGGGGCCGGCGGAAGCGGCAGCAGAGGCGGCGGTGCGGGTGCCGGCGGCCATGGCACTGCCTGCCGGGGCGGACGGAGCGATATATTCCTTGATCACGGCAGCTGCGTCCCGGACCGCAGAACCATCCGCGGGGGCGGCCAGGACCATCTCAGCGATGAGTTCCCTGGAAGGGATGTACATCGCGGCATCGGCATACTGCACTGTTCCCCAGTCGTTTCCGCCGATGCCGGACATCCTGGCGCAGAGTTCCTTGCGGGCAGCCCCGAACCACGGATATTCCTTGATCACCTCCATAAGGTCGCCGAGGGAGAGCGTCCCAAGATCCGGCCGCTTCCCTTCCATTGCCTCTGTATTATGCATCTCCTTCTGATTCGTCATGAATATGCTTCCCTCACGGCAACTACCACTGCGCCACGCAGGCGTTGAACATGTCCTCCACGAGCTTCTCCACGATCTCGTCGCACAACTGGGCCTCGACGGCATCCAGGGAATTGGAGGAATCGAAATCCGAATATGCCGAAAAACTCTTCTCGAAGTCCTCTTCTGGATACTTCTTGTCCGTGAACTTGAGCTTGACCGACACCGTCAGACGGTTCTGGGCAGCCACTTCGTTGGCCGTCACCGACGACGCCCTGACCTCGTAGCCGGTCACCTCGCCCGTGAGTTCCATGTCGCCGTCCTCGTCGACCTGCTCGAGCTTGGTGAGCTTGCGGAACTTGTCCTTCATCGCCTCAGTGAGCAGGTTGCTGAGGCTGGGGTTGACCTTCAGCGCTTTGTAGCCGAAGTAGTTGATGGTCACGGTCTTCACGTCCGGTTGGATGGAAGTGCCTGAAAACGAATAGTTCACCACGCTGCATCCACCGACCGCCAGGGCGGCCAGGACGACTGCAGCGAAAGCAATGAGCCTTTTGTTCATCTGACGTGCAAAGCTAGTCTTCCCAATTGATGTTTTCAAGATTGAACTGCTTGATCTTCCGGTAGATGGTCCTGTCGGATATACCCAGCTGCCTGGAAGCAAGCTTACGGTTGCCCTTGTGGGCGCGGAGCGCCTCGTAGATGTTGTCCCGCTCGATCTCCCTGAGGGACTTGCCATGGTCGTTGCCGTGGATCTCGATGACGGTCCCGGAAGCCTGTGGCGTTTCGGAATATCCGCCGTACTTCTGGTCCTCGTGCAACTGCTCCTCGGGATCCTCCTGTCCGACTCCGGGACGTATCACGGAAGGTTCGCTCCCGGGGAAAGGGTTTTGCTCCGAGGGGTCCCGTTCCACTATGGGGCGGGCCACCGACGGACCCGGCTGCACGACCGCCCGTCCTGCGGGAGCCGCAGCCTGGACGGAGGCTCCGCCGGCCCCTACCACGGCCTTGAGGCGGTCCACCTCCTGCTTGAGGCGGTAGATGTAGCCAAGTATCTCCTGCTTGTCCGACTCGGACATGGAGCCGCCCTTCCCTTCACCGGGCACAAGTGCCGGAAGCATGGAGTCTTCCTTGGGCATGTACTTGGCCAGCGCGGATGCGTCTACGACGCATTTGTCGGAACCGGGCACGAGCCTCTCCGACTCAAGGGCGGTGACTGTCTCGGCTACGTTCTTGAGCTGGCGGATATTCCCCGGCCAGCGGTAGTTTATCAGCATGGAGACTGCATCGGAGGTCAGGGTCACCTTGCGCATGCCCCATTTCTCGGAAGCGTCGGTGGAGAACTTGCGGAAGAACAGATAGATGTCTTCCTTGCGCTCGCGAAGCGGCGGTACCGTGATCTGCACGGCGTTGAGCCTGTAGTACAGGTCTTCGCGGAACTTGCCCTGGCTCACCGCATGGAGCAGGTCCACATTGGTCGCCGCTATCACCCTCACGTCCGTCTTCTGGACCTTCGCGGAACCGACGCGGACGAATTCGCCGCTCTGGAGCACGCGGAGGAGCCGCGCCTGGGAAGCGAGCGGAAGCTCACCGACTTCGTCCAGGAAGAGGGTTCCCCCATCATATTCCTCGAAATACCCTTTCCTGGCCTCGATGGCGCCGGTGAAGGCTCCTTTCTCGTGGCCGAAGAGCTCCGAGTCCGCAGTCCCTTCGGGGATGGCCCCGCAGTTGACGGCGAAGTACTTGTTGTTCCTGCGGCGGCTGTTCTGGTGGATGATCTTGGGAATATTCTCCTTTCCGACTCCGCTCTCCCCCGTGACCAGCACAGTCAGGTCCGTGGGCGCTATGGCCACGGCCATCTCCAGCGCCCGGTTCAGGGCGGCGTCGTTGCCGATGATGTCGTATTTGTTCTTAAGAGTCTGTAATCTCTGTGAATCCATTTCCGTCAGTGCGGCCGGGCTTCAGGCAAATGCCGCGCCTTCCACCGGCCGATTCCATTTTATTTGTTCAGGTTTGGCAAAGTTAACAAAATAATAGTTATCTTTGTATGATTGATAATTTTTACTGAAAGCTAATCGTTATTTTTATCAATATGAAAAAAGCATTCAAATTACTTGCTGTTGCGGCCGTCGGACTGGCAGCCGTAGCTTGCTCCTCAGCCCAGAAAATGGCTGACCTTGCCGAGAACGTCCTCGTCAAGTGCGACCCTACCGTTCTCGAGTGCATCGGTGGATCCATCGATCCTACCGTCACCGTGACCTATCCTGCCAACTACTTCCATCCCAAGGCCATCCTCGAGGTCACTCCCGTGATCGTCTATGATGGAGGAGAAGCCAAGATGAGCCCCCTGATGTTCCAGGGAGAGAAGGTCAAGGACAACTACACGGTCGTACCCAAGGCCGGCGGACAGGTCTCAAGGAAACTCCATTTCGACTATGTCGAAGGAATGGAGCAGTGCCACCTCGAACTCCGCGGTGTCGCCAAGTACAAGAACAAGTCCTACAAGCTCCCCACCAAGAAGGTCGCCGACGGACTGAACACCACCTACATGCTCGTCAAGGCCGGTGGCCAGGTGCCTCTCAAGGCTGACGGCTACGAGGCCATCATCAAGCAGACGGCTGAAGGCCAGATCATGTACAAGGTCAACTCCGCCGATGTCCGTTCCACCGAGCTCAAGGGCCAGTCCATCAAGAACTTCCAGAAGGCTCTCGACGAGATCAAGGCCAACGAGAGGAAGACCCTCACCGGGACCGAGATCGTAGCATACGCTTCCCCTGAAGGCGGACAGAGCCTCAACGCCAAGCTCTCCGACAAGCGTTCGAAGAGCGCCGACAAGGCTTGGGACAAGGTCATGAAGGGCAAGGACGTCGCAGATCCCGAGGTGAAGAGCATCGGTCAGGACTGGGAAGGCTTCCAGGAGCTCGTCCAGAATTCCAATATCGAAGACAAGGACCTCATCCTCCGCGTCCTCTCCATGTACAGCGACCCTGCAGTGCGTGAGAGCGAGATCAAGAATATGTCCTCCGTCTACACCGAACTCAAGAGCGACATCCTTCCTGAGCTGCGTCGCGCAAGGTTCATCGCCAACGTCGAGTACAAGAACTACACCGCCGAGGAACTCCTCCAGCTGGTTGACGACAACATCGACGTTCTCGACGAGACCGCCCTCCTGCACGCTGCCACCCTCGTCAAGGACACCGACAGCAAGGTCAAGCTCTACAACAAGGCCATCAGCAAGTTCGACAGCGACGCTGCAAGGTTCAACCTTGGCGCCACCTATCTCGCTGCAAACGACCTCGCAAAGGCAAAGAAGGCCTTCGACGCCGTCAGGACTAAGGACAGCGACCTCCAGAACGCCCTTGGCGTACTGGCCATGAGGGAAGGTGACTACACCACCGCAGCCAACTGCTTCAAGAAGGCCGGCACCGACATCGCCAAGACCAACCAGGGTGTCGTCGACATCCTCACCGGTGACTACGAGAAGGCAGTCCAGGACCTGAAGGATGCCAAGGGTTGCTGCAACAACACCGTCCTCGCCTACATCCTCACCGGCCAGCTTGACAAGGCTGCCGCCAGCGCACACTGCAAGGATGCAAGGGTCAATTACCTGAGGGCTATCATCGCCGCCCGCCAGGGCAACGACAGCGATGTCCAGAAATATCTCGCCGAGGTTGCCAAGCAGGACAAGGCTCTTGCCGAAAGGGCTACCAAGGACGTCGAGTTCGCAGAGTACTACAAGTAGTCACTCCGACCTGCAGCCGCACAAGCACGGCATGTAGTCACTCCGGCCTGCAGCCGCACAAGCACGACATGTAGTCACTCCGGCCTGTGGCCGCACAAGCACGGCATGATCGCTTGAGCGACTGGTGGTCAGACGAAGACCAAAAGACAAGAGGGAGACCAAAAGTCACGTTGACTTGAAGTCTCCCTCTTTCTTTGTGTCCGATAATCGACGTGGCCTTTGGTTGCGTTTTGATTGTCGACGGAACTTTGGTTGTGTTTGTTGGTTGTATTTGTTGGTTGTATTTGATTATCGAGGTAACTTTGGTTGTGTTTGATTATAGACGTAGCTCGCTGCGCTTGTGGATACCCTCTTATCTATCTTCCGGCATGGAACCATACACCATCATACGGTTTGGGACCATCGGCTATCGCAGGGTTAGGGCCCATCGACTTGCGTACGGTTTGGGACCATCGGCTATCGCAGGGATGGCCTTTTTCAAATAGCTAACACGCCTCGAAAAGATAAACACCTCATTATTAGCATATTACAAATTGGCCGCGTGTGAAGGTAACCTGAAATCAGGTCCACTTAACACGCTCGCAGAACCTAAAATGTTGATTAGCAGTCGTTTCTAGAAACGAAGCGTGTGAGCTATTTGAAAACTGTAGTGCGCTGACTCGCCTTGAAATAGGTTCACCGAATCCGTGAGTTGGAGGGTCAGGACTAGAACGGTACTGGTATAGGTTTACCGATGCTGAACAATTAACAATCTGGGCATTGAAGTCTGAAACAGGTCTTCGATGATGTCGGAGAGATACAACTTTTCGTGACATTATTGTAGCCCGCACTGTGGATGACCTGGACCCCAGGCGGGTTTCATCCACAAAAAACGGGCTCTAGCGTGGACAACTCGGGCTCCCGGCGGGGGCAGAGTCATTGATAAATCTGAGTTCCTGCGGTTGCCCTTGTCAACTTTTCCAAATAGCCAACGCGTCCCGCCCTATAAAGATAAATAACCCTTTACTAATGCGTTACAATCCATCAGCATATTAAAGGCGCAACTGGTACGGCCGGCTGTTTCAATTCCACCTGCAGGTCTTTCTGTGCCTTGGCTTTGGCTTCTGCAACTGGTAGTGCCGGCTGTTTCAATTCCACCTGCAGGTCTTTCTGTGCCTTGGCCTTGGCTTCCGCAACTGGTACGGCCGGCTATTTCAATTCCACCTGCAGGTCTTTCTATGCCTTAGCTTTGGCTTCTGCAACTGGTACGGCCGGCTATTTCAATTCCACCTGCAGGTCTTTCTGTGCCTTGGCTTTGGCTTCCGCAACTGGTAGTGGCGGCTATTTCAATTCCACCTGCAGGGGGTTGAAGTACGTGTTCCAGAAGCAAAGCACGTCGCCGTAGGCGTAGCTTACGTACTGGGGCTTGGACGGGTCAAAGTGCCCGAGGGCGTCACCGCTGATCCCTAAGTTGTGGAGTTTGGGCATTATCGTACCCTTCCCCTGGATGCGCCCCGAGCGTTTGAACGAGATTCCGTCCGAAGACAGCCAGATCTCCATGTAGGAAGCATCGGTCCACCTTTGCGCGCAGTTGACAGCCACGAACTTCTTGATGTCCGGACAGTACTTGACATCACTGTGGTCGCAGCCCGCTATCCCGGCCTTGTCTATGGCCTTGCCCCGGATCTTCAAGGATGCCGGCCAGTCAGGATCGGAAGCCGATGCAGTCGCCACCCTGGTCGTCATGGCACTTTCGTTCCATGAATAGTAGAAATACACCACGTCGTCCTTGACCACGAAGCAAGGTTCGCCGGCGCCGTAGTGGTCGGGACTGGCGTCGTAGTCGATGACAGGCGCCACCTTGTCCCCGCCCCATCCGGAGCCGTTCCATTTCTCCCACGGACCTTCCGGGGTCCTTCCCCTTGCCACATAGACGTCGTTGTCCGTCCCCCTAGGGTCCAGGGTAGAGGTGTAGCCGATGTAGTACCAACCTCCCCAGCAGGCGACTCCTGGATCGCAGCAGGCCATCCCGTCCAGAGAACCGGTTGCCGGAAGAAGGGTCTTGACCTCCGGAGTCCAGTTCCTGCCCCCGTCGGTGCTGCGCCGGTGAGAGACGCAGTCCCAGAACAGCCCGCCTTCGGTTTCGACGGCATGGGTGAACACGTTTGCGAATATTCCCCCGGAGACCTCCTTCCCGCCGATGAACATCTTGCTGTCGACGGCCGCGTCCCGTGAAGGCTCCTTGTAACGCCAAACTCCGGCGTCAGGAGTGCCGTCGCTCAGTACCAGCAGGTAGCGTCCCGCCTCGAAGAGCACTGCAGGGTCATCCTGGGCCCTGTCGTCGAGGAAGAGGCAGAGGTTGGCGTTGTCGTTGAACTTCTCGAACCTCTTGCTCCTTACGGGTTCTGCGGCGACCGAAGTGCCGTAGTCGGTGTCCCAGCGATAGATGGAGATGGTGACGCTTTCGCTGCCTTGTTTCGCCCATGTCGGGCAGCAGACCTTCACACACCAGAAAGGCTCGGAGGCAGTGAACGCCTGGGCGACGTCGCCTCCGCTGATCCTCACGGCATCCCGGCTCGTGAAGTCGTCGTACAGAGGATAGACACCTTCGTAGAAGTCCCCGTTGGCAGAGAACCAGGCATCGATGGAGCCGTCGTCATTGACGATTATCGACGGACCGTAGCGGTAATTGCCGCCGTCCCTGTCGTTTCCTGCCACATAGATGTCCCAGCCAGCCTTGGCTGTCAGCGACAGGGTGGTCTTGGCCGTTTCCTGGGAAGGTTCATCGTTCCCTCCGCCTGAAGGGTCGTCGGAAGGATGGCTGCAGGAAAGCGAGGCTGCTGCAAGGACGGCCGCAAAGGGCAAGGTGAAAAGACTGAGATGGTTTTTCATGGCCGAGGATTCAAAACATGTCCTTCAAAGATAGCTTAAAATCACGAAAGCTGAAAAAACTGAGATTGTAGATACATGTGTGTCCGGTAAAAGTTCCGGACGGTTTATATAAAGTTTAACAATTAAAACAAGGTTGGTTCGGTAGAACCATCAAGTTCATTGACAATATTGTAGTTAGGTTTTCCAAAGAGTCTATCAAGA
>Ga0310695_10004219_pt1 | contig 26902 bp, 31 predicted proteins | sample RumenRJG_04DNA_FD_203882 | JGI IMG/M metagenome (GOLD analysis project Ga0310695, IMG submission 203882) | Bovine rumen microbial communities from Lethbridge, Alberta, Canada - RJG_04 (v2) (version 2) | ecosystem: Host-associated > Mammals > Digestive system > Stomach > Rumen | place: Canada... | reverse complement strand
TATATGTGATTGCATTAGCGATTTATGATGATATTCAAGAAAAAAAATATAAAGGCTTCAATTTGAATAGTGTTTCAGTTTATATGCCGAAGGAATATTACAGCGAACCGGATTATCATAGCAATGGTCTTTTTGTAATCGATAATAGCCAATGCTTTGTTATCGCAATCGATTTTGATAATGTCTCCGAGAATGATAAGGAAGTTTGCGATTTTATTTCGTGGGATAAAGTAGATTATTTGTATAAAGCCAAAAACGAAGGCGATGTCGCATATGCCATTCAATTGCTTTCGCCAATGTTTTCTTATCATAGATATATAGGGAAGGTAAACAAACATACATTAAAACAATATTTATATACAGGAGAGCATAATGGTCCCGGACAGATTGTGTATTATACAACATCTGATCCGGAGACGCATGTCTTGTATGCGATATTTGATCACGATAAAGACAAAGTTTTTACTAAAAAAGATAATGAGAATATATTGGGGTGTATAATTACAAGACATAAATGAAACGACTTCTACAGTAGAAGATTATGAGGTGAAAAGTGTAAAACAGAAAGGCTTGAAAGTGATGAAAAAGGTAAGGCGCATTATAGCGGTTGTTTTGTTGGCGACTATAGTATTATTACCGGGATGCTCTTTTAATTATGAAATAAAATTTGATCCTAATGAGAAAGGAAAACAAGAGGAAACTCTCGAAGCGGATGATATTGAACCAGATTCTGAATCAAATCCTGAATCAGATTCAAACGAAGGAACAATACAATCCGGACCAATTGAGGGACAATACAGAGCAGATTATGATATTACAGATTCATATGTGGATTATTATGCTTCCCTGGGCAAACTGGATAAAGAAGATGTCACCGGAAAAATCTATAGAGTAATGATCCTTACGCTGAATGATGACGGAACATTTGTTATGGAAACAGATTATGATCAGACGAAGGATAGTATTGTGAATTGGTATTATACCAATGAGGACGAATTCGTACTAAAAGCTCTTGGCGTAGAAACGATAGAATTGGCTAATGCTTTGGCTAAAACACAAAATTGCACTTACGAGGACTACAAGGAGCGCTTTACAAGTGGATGGAAGAAGGGATTTGATTCATCCTTTGAACAATCAAAGAACAGTAAGCAACAGGAAAAATGGAATGGGGAGGGGACCTACTCTGTAGATGAAGATAAAATCTCACTGGTAATAGATGGTACAGTTAGGTCTACTGGAATAATACGGGGTGATCAAATTTCATTTACTTTGGCGGATTCCAGCATTATGTTGTTCACTAAAATAAATGAGAATTAAAGTTAGTTTAATTATTAATCAATAGTTGATAGTTGCAATTTCGTTGGATGAAAACTAAAAATGTTCTGGAAATATGTTTAATAGTGATTGCTGTAGTGTTTATCGCCCTATTTGCAGGGGGACTTTTTGTGCTGTGGAAACTAAACTCATACACCGCAGGCAATTGGAGAGCTGAATATGATGTCCGTGAGTATATAGAAGATATTTTTCCTGAATTGGATTATGAAATAGTATCACGCAAACTATATGAAACTAAATTCCATGGAACGAACAGTGTGGTTTGGGAATTCACAATAAAATGTGAGGGGGATGACGAAACATATACCGTATATGATATAAACAGAAAAGTAAGTGGCACGTTATATTGGGATATAGCTGATTATGCAGAAATCTACTTTGATTACAAAGAAAAAATAAAGGATGACATTGATGAAGCATATGATCTTGGGGCTTATAGAGTAAGTTTGGATAATGAGTTTGTCAGATCATCGAGATACGAGTTTAATCTGACAGAAGATGATCAGATGGATGATGTTGTAGAGAAGATATCATATGTATATGATGGAGCACTGGCAGCCTCTAAGGGCAGTTGGCCCGTCAATATAATATGTATGGTAAGTTACGGAGATAAAGAAAAAGGATTTTGCACCCAAAATTTTTATAGCAAAGGAACTGTCACAATGGATGAAAATGAGCGAAAAGCTTACATAAGAGAAAAATTGGAAGAGCTTAAATAAGGCATTAAGATTTGGGGAGGAACACAGGTTAATTTCTATGGGGATTTCTCTTGGTATCGATATGGAGGATCCCGAAGAGTGTTATATGAAGTCTAAGGATCCGATAGCGCTGATCCGCGGCGAAGCTACACTTGAGGAGATAGGATTAAGAAACCAATGGCTTCAGTTCGAGCCTTCAAGAAGGCAAACGGAGCAGGTGATGCCTTCTATCTCCGCGGAAATGATCTGATCAAATTAAAGACACCGATCATGTGAGTTTAGAGAAGAACTCCCGGTTTGACTGTGATGAATAGTATGGATAACAAGAAGAAAAATATACTACGCTTATGCATTGTTCTTGGATTTATCATATATGTGATTGCATTAGCGATTTATGATGATATTCAAGAAAAAAAATATAAAGGATTCAATTTGAAAAGTGTTTCGATTTATGTGCCGAAGGAGTATTACAGCGAACCGGATTATCATAGCAATGGACTTTTTGTTATCGATAATAGCCAGTGCTCTGTTATCGCTATCGATTTTGATAATGTCTCTGAGAAGGATAAGGAAGTTTGCGATTTTATTTCGTGGGATAAAGTAGATTATTTGTATAAAGCCAAAAACGAAGGCGATGTCGCATATGCTATTCAATTGCTTTCGCCTATGTTTTCTTATCATAGATATATAGGGAGAGAAAATAAACATACATTAAAACAATATTTATATATAGGAGAGCATAATGGTCCCGGACAGATTGTGTATTATACAACATCTGATCCGGAGACGCATGTTTTGTATGCGATATTTGATCACGATAAAGACAAAGTTTTTTCTAAAAAAGATAATGAGAATATATTGGGGTGTATAATTACAAGACATAAATGAAACGGCTTCTACAGGGGAGTCAATGGGGACGGTTCCCATTGACTCATTTACCCTTTTAAATTACCGGATTATATTATTTCTGCGATAGGATGGGGAAATTGTGAAGAATAAAGAACAAGTTAAGAAAAAAATCATTATACTGTTGTGTTTGTTTACTGGTCTTGTGATATATACTGTGGCGGGAACTCTATATTATAATAATAAAGCAAAAGACTTTGTAAATGTGAAGCTTAAGAATGTAGTCATTAAAGTGCCCAATTGTTATTTCAGTGAAGATGCTTATCATAGTGAAGGAATTTTTGTTATTGACAACAGTCAGTGTACTGTTATTGCTATTGATCTGGACAATATTTCTGAAAGGGACAAGGAAGTATGCAGAGTTATTGACTGGGATAAGGCGGATTATTTTTATAAAGCAAAAAAAGAAAATGATGTCGCATTTGCCATAGAATTATTCTCGCCTTTGTTTTCTTATCATAGATATAACGGTGGAGAGAATAAGCATACACTTAAAAAATATTGCTATATTGGAGAGTACAATGGCCCCGGACAGATTATGTATTATACAACAACTGATCCGGATACACATGTTTTGTATGCGATATTTGATCATGACGAAGATGACGGTTCTACAAGCAAAGAAAATATAGATTTGTTTGGATGTGTTTTTTAAGGTAGACACTAAAATCCGTTCAAAATTCCTGGATACATTGTGTCCGGAATAAAAGGATGGTTTAGCTGCGATGAATAGTATGGATAAAAAGAAAAGAAACCTTGTACGTATATGTGTTGTTGTTGGTTTTATTATTTATGGGGTTGCAGTAACGATTTACTGTGATATTAAGGCAAAAAAATTTAAGGGTTTAAATTTGAATAGTGTTTCAGTTTATGTGCCGAAGGAATATTACAGCGAACCGGATTATCATAGCAATGGGCTTTTTGTTATCGATAATAGCCAATGCTTTGCTATCGCAATCGATTTTGATAATGTCTCCGAGAAGGATAAGGAAGTTTGCGATTTTATTTCGTGGGATAAAGTAGATTATTTATATAAAGCCAAAAACGAAGGCGATGTCGCATATGCCATTCAATTGCTTTCGCCAATGTTTTCTTATCATAGATATATAGGGAAGGTAAACAAACATACGCTGATGAAATATCTGTATTATGGGGATAATAATGGCCCTGGACAGATTGTGTATTATACAACATCTGATCCGGAGACGCATGTTTTGTATGCGATATTTGATCACGATAAAGACAAAGTTTTTACAAAAAAAGATAATGAGAATATATTGGGATGTATAATTACAAGACATAAATGAAACGACTTCTAAAGTAGAAGATTATAGGTTGGAAATTGTAAAACAATCAAAGAACATTATGTTGTTCACTAAAACAAATGAGAATTAAAGTTAGTTTTAATTATTAATCAATAGTTGATAGTTGCAATTTCAGTTGGATGAAAACTAAAAATGTTCTGGAAATATGTTTAATAGTGATTGCCGTAGCGTTTATCGCCTTGTTTGCAGGGGTATTTTTGTGCTGTGGAAACTAAACTCATACACGGCAGGCAATTGGAGAGCTGAATATGGTGTCCGTGAGTATATAGAAGTGATTTTTCCTGAATTGAACTATGAAATAGTATCACGCAAACTATATGAAACTAAATTCCATGGAACGAACAAAGTGGTTTGGGAATTCACAATAAAATGTGAGGGGGATGACGAAACATATACTGTATATGATATAAACAGAAAAGTAAATGGCGCGTTATATTGGGATATAGCTGATTATGCAAAAATCTACTTTGATTACGATGAAAAAATAATGGATGACATTGATGAAACATATGATCTTGGGGCTTATGTATATGATGGAGCACTGGCAGCCTCTAAAGGTAGTTGGCCCGTCGAAATAATATGTATGGTAAGTTACGGAGATAAAGAAAAAGCATTTTTCACCAGAGACTTCTATAGCAAAGGAACTGTCACAATGGATGAAAATGAGCGAAAAGCTTATATAAGAGAAAAATTGGAAGAGCTTAAATAAGGCATTAAGATTTGGGGAGGAACACAGGTTAATTTCTATGGGGATTTCTCTTGGTATCGATATGGAGGATCCCAAAGAGTGTTATATGAAGTCTAAGGATCCGATAGCGCTGATCCGCGGAGAAGCTACACTTGAGGAGATAGGATTAAGAAACGGTAGTACCGTTTTTTTGATGATGAAAAGCGGGAGGGAGTCGATGGGGACCGTCCCTATTGACTACGGTGGCTATATTTCTACAGGGATTGGAGTAGAAGGAATTGGTGTCAGTGGTCATGTGAATATGACGGGAAGATCGAAACCATTTTATCCATAAAAGATTCCTGAATATATTGTTTCTGAGATGAAAGAAAGGCTTAGCTGTGAAGATTAATTTGGATAATAAGAAAAAGAATTTGCTACGTTTAGGTATTGTTTTTGTATTTGTTATTTTTGGCGTTTTGGGAACAATATATTGTGATATCCGGGCAAAAGATTATCACGGGATAAAGTTGATGAATGTTACAATTAATGTGCCGAGGGAATATTACAGTGAGCCAACGTATCATAGTGACGGTGTGTTTATTATCGATAATAAGGAATGCTTTGTTATTGGAATAGATTTCGATAATGTTTCTGAGAAGGATAAGGAAGTATGCGATTTTATTAAGTGGGATAAAGTAGATTATTTTTATAAAGCTAAAAATGAAGGCGATGTTGCATATGCCATACAATTGCTTTCGCCTATGTTTTCTTATCATAGATATACTATGAGAGAAAATAAACAAACTCTAAAACAATATTTATATATAGGCGAGTATAATGGCCCCGGACAGATTGTGTATTATACAACCACTGCCCCGGACACACACGTTTTGTATGCGATATTTGATCACAACAAAGATAAAGTTTTTACAAGAAAAGACAATGAGAACATATTGTATTGTATTTTTTGATGCATAACCGAATGTGGGTAACAGCAGATAATTAGGTAGTCAATGGGGACGGTTCCCATTGACTACGTCCCTATTGACTACATTGGGAAGAAGGATTTGAATATGATAATTTCTTTCAAATTCCCGATGATTTGAGGATGGTTTGTATAAACCAAATGTGTGTTTCATCCCGTACTCAGAATACATCATTGATTGATGAATTTAGAGAGGCAGTGAACCCTGAACCTAACGAAGAGGATAATTGAAATGAAGAAGAAAACTAATAAAAGAATGATATTAATTATAGTCTGTATTATTGTTGTCTTGTTACTGATCTATATAAGATTATTATCGCATCCTATAAAAAGCCGGGTTGGAGACTTTACGGTGATTTTTTACAGTAACAGAGTAGGTTTAAGAAAATATCATGGCAATGAAGAAAACATAATATTACCAAACACGATTGGTATAATGCCGGTCACACAGATTGGAGGTAATTGTTTTGCGGGAAATAGCAAGATAAAGAGCGTTACAATCCCTAAGAATATAAAAATCATTTATGATGGTGCTTTTATGGATTGTAAAAATTTAGAGACTGTAAAGGCGGAAAATGTGCAATATATTGGGTGGGGGGCATTTGTGCGTGATAAGAAATTAGAAATAGCTGATTTTGGTAATAGTTTAGAAGTTATCGATGTCAATTCGTTTGGTGGGTGTAAAGCCTTAACGTATATACCTTATTCTAAAAAATTAAACTCAATAGGGCAATTGGCTTTTTGTGGAAGTGGAATAGAAGAGATAGGAGATTTGTCTGGAGTGAATGTTGAAGGAGGTTATATTTTTGCAGATACACCCTGGATGGATAAACAAGATACGGATTATGTAATTATCAATAACGTCCTTCAACAGTATAAGGGTGATAAGAGTGTTTCGATTATTCCTAATGGGGTCGAGGTGCTTTCAGAAGCCTATGGTGAGGGAACTGAAAAAGCTTTAACGATTTATCTTCCTGAGTCAGTAAAAAGAATATCTGCAATTGGATTGTTTGATAATCCCAATTATGTGATATATATCCCGGCGAGTGTCGAGTACATAAAAGATAATGATGGAGTGATAGTGAATGGCTGTAAGATCATTACAGTATCCGGTTCCTATGCTGAACAGTATGCAAAGGAACACGGTATGAACTACGAGATTGTCGATGGTTGGGAAGTGCCGAAAGAAGACAGCGCAGAATAAGCGTAATCCATTGTGCTGCAATAAGAAACAGTAGCTTATAAGGATTGATTTTATGAAGAAAATCACTAAAAAAAAGGTATTAATTATAGTCTGTATTATTGGAGCATTGTTATTGATCTATGTAAGATTATTATCTCACCCTATCAGAAAAAGGGTTGGCGATTACACGGTTGATTTTTACAGTAACAGAGTTTGCTTGGCAAAATATCATGGAACAGAAGAAAACGTAATAATCCCAAACAAAATAGGAATAATGCCGGTTAAGACAATAGGATTTTGTTGTTTTATGAAGAATAGTGTGATAAAGAGCGTTACAATCCCTGAAAATGTAGAAATCTTAGAACCGAGAGCGTTTGCAATGTGTGATAATTTGGAGTCTGTTAAGGCAGAAGAGATAAAATTCGTTGGATATGATACGTTTTTAGGCGATAATAGATTAAAAGAAGCAAATTTGGGGAATCGATTAGAAACTATCAGTTCAAATGCGTTTCAAGGATGCGAAGCATTAAAATATATGCCTTATTCAAAAGAATTAAAGACATTAGGGATTTATGCTTTTTGGGGGAGCGGTATAGAAGAGATTGGAGATTTGTCAGGGGTGAATGTTGAGGCCCCTTATATTTTTGAAGATACGCCATGGATGGATAAACAAGATACGGATTATGTAATAATCAATAACGTCCTTCAAAAGTATAAGGGAGACAAGAGCGTTTCGGTTATTCCTAATGGGGTTGAGGTGCTTTCAGAAGCCTATGGTGAGGGAACCGAAAAAGCTTTAACGATTTATCTTCCTGAGTCAGTAAAAAGAATATCTGCAATTGGGTTGTTTGATAATCCTAATTATGTGATATATATCCCGGCGAGTGTCGAGTACATAGAGGAAATTAAGTATGCGGATGTGAGTGGCTGTAAGATCATTACAGTTTCCGGTTCATGTGCCGAGCAGTATGCAATAGATAATGGGTTCGACTACGAAATTGTCGATGGTTGGGAAGTGCCGGAAGAAGACAGCGCAGAATAAGCGTAATCCATTGTGCTGCAATAAGAACAGAAAGTCAATGGGGACGGTTCCCGTTGACTTATATTATTCAAAAAGCAGGAAAGTAAAGAAGTCAACGAGAACCGTCCCTATTGCATTTCGTGTTAATTAAAGGTGATGATTTTACATATTATAGCTTATTTGATATTCCCGAAGATTTGCGAGTTACCGTTTTAGCTGGAATTAACGAACAGCAATCTATCCATGCAGCATATAATATAAAGGTCGAAAATGAAGGTGGATGAAATGAAGAGGAGAATAATACAACTGTTTCATAAGATTTGTACAAAGCAAAATTTGAAAAGAGTATTAGTAGTCATTGTTACTGTTTTTATAGCAATAATGTTGATACCATTCGTCAAACCGTTGGAAGTAAAATGGGGGGATTATACTGTACAGATAAGGGGAACGGAGGCTTGGCTGATAAAGTATAATGGTAAGGATCCGGTGGTTAAGACACCGGATTATGTGTGGGGGAGACCTGTTTCTTCTATTTTTGCATATTGCTTTAGTAATGATTGGATTGAAAGGGTGCATCTTTCCAATAATGTAACGATGATACGTGGAAATGCTTTTTATGGGTGCGATAATCTTCAAGTTGTAAAAGCAGAGAATGTTGTAGAAATAGGTTCGGGCGCCTTTTTTGAAGATAAAAAGTTAAAAAGTGTTGATCTGGGGACACATTTGGAAATAATAGGAGATTGCGCGTTTAAATATTGTACTTCTCTTGAGTATATCCCTTCACCAGATTCTTTACAACGTATAGACTCAATGGCTTTTGAATGTAGTGGATTAACAGAAGTGGGAGATTTGTCAGGAGTAAATCTTGAGGCGGGGTACATATTTGATGGTACGCCTTGGATGGAAAAACAACAGGGGGACTATGTGGTCATAAATGGTGTGCTTCAAAAATATAAAGGCGAAGGTAGCATTTCGGTAATTCCTGATACTGTTGAGGTTATTACTTCAGCATATGGGTATCATCCTGATAGAAATATTTCAGTATATATTCCGTCATCTACAACAAAAATAGTGGCTGTAGATCTTATGTTTTCAGAAGAGTATACAGTGTATATTCCGGAGAACGTTGAGTTTATTCATTATTCGCCCTACATGAATGCACCATATTTAGCAAAGATCATCACAGTATCCGGTTCTTATGCTGAACAGTATGCAAAGGAACACGGTATGAACTACGAGATCGTCGATGGTTGGGAAGTGCCGGAAGAAGAGTAGTTGTATGAAAAGTTGAAAAGTTTGAGTTAGAAAGGCTGCCCGATGTCAAGATGGATTAATGAAAAGTGGTTATCAGCAAAGATCAATGAAGATCGTACATATAAAAAAAGCAATTCGGTAAGAAATAAACCTCTGGTTTTTATTATTTCCGTAATTGTTTTTGTTGTTGTTGGAACATTAGCTTTTGTGTTATTACCGTATTTTCGCCCTGTGAAAATTCAAACTAAAGAATATATATATATTCTAAAGGGCAATGAGGTAAAAATTTCCAAATATTTGGGTAATGATGAAACTGTTATCATTCCTGATTCGTATTTAGGCAGGCCAATTACATCTATTGGAGTAGAATGCTTTTCTAATAAGTATTCACTTGAGAGTGTTTTTATTCCGGATACGGTTAGTATTATAAGGGAAGAAACATTTTATAATTGTAATAATTTAAAGTCGGTAAAAGCAAAAAACATAGTTAAGGTTGAGGCTGGAGCTTTTATGGAAGATAAGAATCTACAAATTGTAGATTTAGGAACGCATTTGGAAACAATAGAAGAAGCTGCCTTTAAATATTGTAAATCATTGGAATACGTTCCGTCTCGGGATTCATTAAAAACTATTGGTCAAATGGCATTTGAGTTTAGCGGTTTAACGGAAGTGGGAGATCTGACAGGAGTCAATATAGAGAGTATGGATATATTTGATTGCACGCCTTGGATGGAGAATCAAACTGGAGACTATGTGATGATTGGTGATGTATTGGTTAAATATAGGGGGAGTGGAAATATCTCTGTTATACCTGAGGGGGTTAAAACAATAGCAGCGGTTTATAATGGGAATCCGGACAGAAATATATCAGTTTATATTCCCTTGTCAACAACAAGGATAGCAAGTTATGCTTTGATAGCTTCTGAATACTATACGGTATATATACCGAAAAGTGTTGATTCAATTGTTGATATCAATGACTTGGTTAATCTTGACGAAAAAACATGCAAGATCATCACGGTATCCGGTTCCTATGCTGAACAGTATGCAAAGGAACACGGTATGAACTACGAGATTGTCGATGGCTGGGAAGTGCCGGAAGAAGACAGCGCAGAATAAGCGTAATCCATGGTTTTCTTGGAAGCAATAATCAATAGGAGGTTAACCGATGTCATATCCGGTTAATGATAACAATTCATTATTAAATATTAATAAAGATTACACATGGGACCGGGAAGATGTTGCTGAACTGTTCGGATGCTTTAGAAAAGTATATGAACAATTCCTTGGCATGACGGATTAAATGCTCACGTTGACTCTACTTATACGTGGAGCTTGCAAAATGCATGAAAAGGTGGGGTGAATGATGAAAAGGATTGTTTTGAATGACTCAGCCAGGATATTATTTCTATTCAATTTAATTAAGTATAATTTGGAAAAGAAATCCTTCATTCCCAAAATCAAAAAATTCTATGGCTATTGTAATAGTGAGAGCTTTAAAGTATCTCCGGTTTTCGTTGGGGGCGGAGTAAAAACCCCATGTGTTTGTGTGATTAAAGGGAAGAGTGAAGGTGACAAGTTGATTATTGATATTCACAGAAATTTGGGGTGCGTTTTTGCATTTTGTCTTTCTGCGTATATGTTTTTGCTATCTGTTATAAGTTATGTTAAAGATGAAAATATTTTGATAGCTGCAATTCTGGCGGGAATACTGATCTTGGTGGCGGAAGAAATCAGTTATAGAATTTCTGTTAATGAATTTCTTCGTATATTAGATGGTAATCTAGGGAAACTCGAACAAGAAAAAAATGCTTGAAAGAACGCGTGGAAATGAACTTTTATCTGTAGGTCTAAAATATAACGTGATTCTAGAGGAAGAAATGGAAAGCCAATTATTTATGGGTTATAAACTTGATTCGTTTTGGGATGTCCTTAGCATCAATTCAACTATATATCGATTTGCATGTAAAAGAGTATGGTTGTCAAATCGAACAGAGAATGAAGAAGAGAAAAAACTTCTGATTAAGATTGCAAATGACTATCTTAACATTTCTAACATTATGAGAGGTGCGGCAAAGTTAAAGCCTAGAAAACACTTAATGTCTATGTTAGCCATTGAATGCGAATGGGGAATGAAGAGGCATGGTAAGTATATATGGTATAAAGGATTGGCTTGGGAAGATTTACGTATGGAATATAGATTTACACCTTATGTGAAGCACTTCGAAGAAATGCACAATGTAGTGGAGTTATATAAGGAAACGTCTCAGTTATACGAACAGATAGCTGAAATCTATAGAGAAAAGTAGCATTGACTAAACTACTAAAATACTAGGAATATTACAATGTTATTAAAGAAGTTGGAAGTATTTATAAATATTATAGAATTGCGTCAGAAGCAATATAGCCTTGCCTCAGAGTATTTGGCATTGGCTAATGAATCTGAGGACAAAGATGAACGTGAAATAATGAACCGGATATCTTTGCTTACACACGAGGCTGCTGACATAATGTCAGATGTTGTAAAAAAAGAAAAGCTAGTTTTAACACCTATGAAATCAGATGCAATGCAGATAATAAATGCAGATATGTTAGCTAGAGGAAAAGGCCGCTGGTACAAAGCAAATGCTTTTGCAGCCGAACTATATAGCGGATACAGAAGCAGGACCTATGCCAAATATTATAAAGATATGAATATGGCCGCTGATAAATTTGATGAAGTTACTCATTTGTTTGAAGTGCTGGCTGAAAAATATGATAAATATGAGGAACTTAAATAGGACATTAGATAGCTCTGCGTTAGGTGAAAGCCAATGGGAAAGCCAATGGGGACGGTTCCATTGACTCCTTCCCGAAGATTTGCGAGTTACCGTTTTAGCTGGAATTAATGATCAGCAGTCTATCCGTGCAGAATATAACACTAAGGTCGGAAATGAAGAAAATAAATATAAAACAATTGTTTCATAAGATTTGTACAAAGCAAAATTTGAAAAGAGTATTAGTAGTCATTGTTGCTGTTTTTATAGCCATAATGTTGATACCATTCGTCAAACCTTTGGAAATAAAATGGGGCGATTATACTGTACAGGTAAAAGGGATGGAGGCGAGACTGACAAAATATAATGGAAAAGATCCTATAGTTCAGACACCGGATTATGTGTGGGCGAGACCTGTTACTACAATTGGTTGTAATTGCTTTAGTAATGATTATATTGAAAATGTGAATCTTTCAAAAAATGTTAAAGTAATAGACTGTGATGCTTTTTATGGGTGCGATAATCTTCAAGTTGTAAAAGCAGAGAATGTTGTGGAAATAGGTATGGGCGCCTTTTTTGAAAATACAAAGTTAAAAAGTGTTGATCTGGGGACACATTTGGAAATAATAGGAGATTGCGCGTTTAAATACTGTACTTCTCTCGAGTATATCCCTTCAACAGATTCTTTGCAACGTATAGACTCAATGGCTTTTGAATGTAGTGGATTAACAGAAGTGGGAGATTTGTCAGGAGTAAATCTTGAGGCGGATTACATATTTGAGGGTACCCCTTGGATGGAAAAACAACAGGGGGACTATGTGGTCATAAATGGTGTGCTTCAAAAATATAAAGGCGAAGGTAGCATTTCGGTAATTCCTGATACTGTTGAGGTTATTACTACAGCATATGGGTATCATCCTGATAGAAATATTTCAGTATATATTCCGTCATCTACAACAAAAATAGTGGCGGTAGATCTTATGCTTTCAGAAAAGTATACAGTGTATATTCCGGAAAATGTTGAATTTATTCATTATTCGCCCTACATGAATGAACCATATTTAGCAAAGATCATCACAGTATCCGGTTCCTATGCTGAACAGTATGCAAAGGAACACGGTATGAACTACGAGATCGTCGATGGTTGGGAAGTGCCGGAAGAAGAGTAGATGTCTGAAAAGTTGAAAAGTTTGAGTTAGAAAGGCTGCCCGATGTCAGGATGGAATAATAAAACAAGAAATTCGGTAAGAAATAAACCGGGTATGCCACTACTGAAAAAATTGGAATTCAATCCGTAAATTCTAATGCTGCAGGAAGATCAGTAGTGGACATAAGTCAAATAAACTGGAAAACTGGAAACGTATCCAATGATAATGTTGCAGAAAGACCGGTAGTAGATATATGTCAAGCAAATTGGAAGACGGGTAGCGTATTCGATGACTGGAGTAAGGAATAATATTATGAAAAGTAACAATATACCTGAAAAAGATATAAAAGCGCTAAAGGCTGTATTAATAATATTTTTTATTTCTTTTAATTTATTATTATTTCTAATAGATAAAATAAAATTGCAAGATTACGGAACCATCCAACTAAATAATTTTATTCTGATTATTCCTAAGTCCTATTGTAATTCTGAAAGTGTCTATTCGAGTGGTAGCACTTATGTGTCTTTAACGCCACAGGTTAGAATATTTGCTTTTGATTTAGACAACATGACGGAAACTGAAATGGAAGAAAATGATTATATTGATTATAGTCTAACAGAACAGCTGTATTTATCAAAAGATTATGAAGAAGCAGAGGTTGCATTGGAAGAAATAAGCGATGTATATGGGAATTTAGATATATTATCTTATACAGATAGAAGGAGTTTTCAGAACTACGTTTATTGGGGGTACAATAATGGCTTTTGGCTTGTGTTTTTCTTCAATTATGAAAATCAACATTTTTTGTGTGCTATAAATGATTCAAGTAGAAAGACTTCATTTGATAGAGAAGTAGGAAGATTTATATTGTCTCATTCGGGGCGAACTAAAATCCAATAAAATTAGTTTGGGATGGAAGCGGATGCAAAAATGTGAGCAGTCCATAGGTTTAGTATTAGCGGTTAGAAGAAAGGTGATTTCGCTCTATTATGAAAGAGATATTAATTGATGATCAGGACAAGATATCATATATTTACCAACTGGTTCAGAACAATCTTAAAGAAAGTATATATTCGCCCAATAAGAATAAATACTATGGTTACTGTAATGATAAGGGATTTAAGGTGTCGCCGCATTTTGTGGGACGTTCAAAAATGACACGGACCCGGTGCTCATGCGCTTGTGAGATAAAAGGAAAAAGTGAAAATAATGGGTTAATAATAAGGATATATAGAAACGTCGCTTGTAAACTTTCTCTCTTTATATTTGTATTTCTATCCTTTATGTCAATAAATGCATATATTGAAAGTGGAAAGGTGTTGAAATTTGAAATAATAACAGGCATTGTGATTCTTGTAATTGAAGAAATCGCATATAGGTCTTCTACTAAAGAATTCCTACATTTAATAGAGAACAGCCCTGGAAAAAGTTGAAGATATGAGAAGGATACTTATTGAAGATTGTTTTATGGAGCAATTAATTCGGTAGGATGGTTTAAGATGGATAAGAAAAGAAAAATAATATTGGTATTATTGTTAGTCTTGTTCAGTATACTTCCTATTTATTCATTTTTTGAGGATTTAATTCGATCAAAAGATTATAGTTGGGCTCGATTAGATAAATGTGATTTAGCAATTCCAAAGGAATATGACTATTCCGAAAATGTATACTTGAGCGGCACTGCTTATGTTTCAGATAATCCTCCGGTTAGGATATTTGCTTTTGATTTAGATAACATGACAGAGGCGGAGATGGAAGATAATGCTTATATAGATTACAGTCGGAAGGAACAATTGTATTCTGCCAATGATTATGAAGAGGTAGAAAATGCACTGGAGAGTATAAGTGATGTATATGGAAATTTGGACATATTATCGCGTGAAAATAAATATAGTTATAAAAAATATATTTATTGGGGATATAATAATGGCTTTTGGCTTGTGTTTTTTTACAATTCTGGTGACGAGCATATTATATATGCAATAAATGATTCTAGTAGAAAAACGGCATTTGATAGGGATGTGGGAGGCTATATCCTTACTCATACGGATTAAATGAATAGTTTTTTACATGTGTATATTTAGAAGCATGAATATAATTAGATGAATTGTACGGTTGTAGCGATGGAAGGTGGATATGATTTGGTATGAAAGAAATATCTGTTGAGGATCAGGACAAGATATCATATATTTACCGATTAGTTCAGAACAATCTTAAAGAAAGTATATATTCGCCAAATAAGAATAAATACTATGGGTACTGTAATGATAAGGGATTCAAGGTGTCACCGGTTTTTGTGGGACGTTCAAAAATGACGCGAACCAGGTTCTCATGCGCTTGTGAGATTAAAGGAATTATTGAAACGGATGTGTTGAAAATTCGAGTTTATAGGAACATTAGTTGTTATATTGCGTTCCTCATATCGGGCTTTTATATTTTAATGTCATTAAAAATATATTTAGAAAGTGGTAAGGTGATGATATTTGAAAGTATGTTTGGTGCTCTTGTACTGGTATTAGAAGAAATCGCATATAGGTCTTCTACTAAAGAATTCCTACATTTAATAGAGAACAGCCCTGAAAAAAGCTGAAGAAATGAGAAAGAACACTTTTGTTTGAATTGTTATTCGAAAACTGAGAAAACTTCAGAATAGTAAGTTTGATAACTTGGCATAGAGGATTAGATAGACATGAAAAAAATAATAATTTTGGATAAATAATAAAAGGGATTGGAGTAGAAGGATTTGAGCAAGTGGATTGATAAGATGAAGAAATTCAAAAATAAACTGATTGCTGTACTTTTAGTATTGGTAATAGTTTTTATACTATACAAATTGATTTTTCCGATAGTAATATACACCGATGATTATACAGCGGCATTATATTGGGATGGGGCATATCTGACGGATTACAAAGGGAAAGAAAAGGATGTTCAAATTCCAAACTATATTGGAATATTTCCCGTTGTTTTTATTGGTGGAGATTGTTTTAAGTATACTGATACGATAGAAACTGTAGTCCTCCCTAATAATGTAAGGGGAATAGGAGAGGGGGCTTTTAGTGGGTGTTTATATTTAAAATCAGTTGAAGCTTCGAATATTAAAATTGTAGAAGGATGTGCATTTTATAGCACACCCAGACTGGAGAGGGTTGAGCTCGGAGGGGAAGTGCGGACTATAGGAGAAGGAGCATTTGACGGCGCACATAGACTGGAGAAGGTTGATCTTGGAGGAAAACTTCAGACTATAGGAATGAATGCTTTTGCGGAATGCTATGCTTTAACATATATTCCGTCAAGATCATCGCTTAAAGAAATTGGCAGATATGCGTTCTATGGATGCGAAATTGAAGATCCGGGAGATTTGACAGGGATAACTGTTGGCGAGGATGCGTTTTTAGATTGTCCGTGGTCTAAATCACCGAGGAATCCGTCCTCGATAAATAATTCTAATTCAGAAGAAAGCTCAGAATAATGGCAATTCATTGTACTTGTAATTAGGAGGCTATAGCTCATAAGGAGTATTTAATAAATGAAACTGATAACAAGAAATGCTTTACGGAAATTAATAACAAGAAATAATTTACAGAAACTGATCAAAATAATCCTTATAGCGGCCTTTCTTTTTGTAATATTTGGAGTAATCCTTATTTTTGTATCGCCGTATTGCCATTCTGTGGTAATTAAAACCAAAGATTATATATATATTCTAAGGAACAATGAGGCAAGAGTTTCAAAATATTTGGGCGATGATGAAAATGTTATCATACCAGACTCGTTTTTGGGGAAGCCAATCACTTCTGTTGAAGGTTTATGCTTTGGCGGGAATGAGACTATAGAGAGTGTTGAAATCCCGGACACTGTAAAAAAAATTAGATTTAGAGCTTTTTCTTCATGCCCAAATCTGGCATCTGTTAAAGCAAATAGTATTGTTTTAGTAGAGCATGCAGCTTTTGCTGACGATAAAAATCTAAAACATGTCGACTTAGGAACGCATTTGGAAACAATAGAAGAATATGCTTTTGAATATTGTGAATCTTTGGAATACATACCGTCTAGGGAGTCATTAAAATCTATTGGTACAAAGGCATTTGCTTGGAGTGGAATAACTAAAGTGGGAGATCTGACAGGAGTCAATATAGAGAGTGAAGATATATTTCAAGGTACGCCATGGATGGATAATCAAACCGGAGAATATGTGACGATTGGCGACGTACTTATAGATTATAATGGGGAGAGCGATATCTCTGTTATACCTGAAGGGGTTAAAACGATAGGCGAGGCTTATGATATTTATCCGAAGAGAAATATTTCAGTTTATATTCCGTCAACAACAACAAGAATAGCAAGTTATGCTTTGCTAGTTTCAGAGTGCTATACGCTATACATACCGAAAAGTGTGAATTCGATTATTGATAACGATGACGTTTATTGTCTTGATTATGATCTTGAAGAAGGCGGCTCGTGCAAGATTGTCACAGTATCCGGATCCTATGCCGAACAGTATGCTATTGATCACGGGATTGATTACGAAATCGTCAATGGCTGGGAAGTGCCGGAAGAAGAATAGTGTTCATGAATTTTGAGGTACAATGCTATTGGTAACGAACCGGATGAAGCTTACCAAAAAAGCCGGCGGATGTTTTTGGTATCCATCGATGAGATTGTACCGCTCGTATGAGTGAGTCCCGGGGACGGAGGGAAGGTAGCATTTTGCGTAGTACACCTCAAAAAAAGATGATAATCACGGCCGGACGCGGTATAATTTCAGTATCGGACTGAAAAAACCACGAGCACCGGGATATACAAGGAGGAATCATTCCATGACTGATGCCGCTAAGGAAAGAATAATAAAGAAACAAAGAGCATTTTTTGCCACGGGAAAAACACTTCCTGTGGGTTATAGGATAATGGCACTCAAGAAGCTGGGACGCGCCATCAGAAAGTATGAAAATGAGATCCTGGAGGCTTTAAAGACCGATCTTGGCAAGTCCAATATGGAAGCCTTCATGTGCGAAGTAGGGCTTTCTCTTTCCGAGATAAGCCATATGCTTTGTCATATAGGATGTTATGCGGCAACTAAGTATGTTCCCACACCTATCACAAATTTCCCTTCCGTGAGCAAGGTGATGCAATGTCCTTACGGAAATGTGCTCATCATGAGTCCCTGGAACTATCCGTTCTTACTGAGCATAGAGCCTGCAATTGATGCTATAGCTGCAGGTAATACGGTTATCATCAAGCCTTCGGCTTATTCACCTGCTACTTCAGAGATCATAGCCAAGATCATCGGCGAGACTTTCCCTGAGGAATATGTGGCTGTTATAACTGGAGGCAGGAAGGAGAATGCTTTCCTGCTTACCCAGAAATTCGATTATATCTTCTTTACGGGAAGTCAGGAGGTGGGACGCGAGGTATTGAGAAAAGCGGCTGATCATCTCACTCCCGTCACTCTTGAGCTTGGCGGAAAGAGCCCGTGTATAGTTGATGGCTCTGCAAATTTAAAGCTGGCAGCCAGACGCATAGTATTTGCCAAGTTCCTGAACTGTGGGCAGACATGCGTTGCTCCGGATTACATTCTTTGTGATGAGTATGTAAAGGATGAACTGATCAGTCTTATGAAGCGGGAGATCATCCGTCAGTTTGGCAGGAATCCCTTAAAGAATAAGAACTACGGCAAGATCATCAACGAGAAGCACTTTAAGAGACTGCAGGGACTTATCGATGAGGATAAGCTCATATTCGGCGGTGAGTGTGATGAAGATACACATCAGATAACTCCGGCTCTCATGGACAATGTGACATGGGACGATGCGGTCATGGGACAGGAGATATTCGGCCCGGTGCTTCCTGTTCTTACCTACAATGATATTGACGAGGTGATCTCTACAGTGGAAGGTCACAGTCATCCCCTTGCTCTCTATATCTTCTCAAAGGATAAAGACAATATCAGGAAGGTTACGGAGCGTTGCAGATACGGCGGCGGATGCATAAATGATGCTGTGGTCCATCTTGCTACCAGTGAGATGCCCTTCGGTGGTGTAGGAGATAGCGGAATGGGGGCTTATCATGGCAGAAAGGGATTCGAAACCTTTACCCATGAAAAGAGCATACTTGATAAGAAGACCTGGCTGGATCTTCCGATGCGCTACCAGCCTTATCTTAAGATAAATGAAAAGTTGTTAAAGTTGTTCCTGCGATGACAGGTCGCATGGATCACGGGGTGTTCTTTTTGAGGGGGAGACGTTTTGATTGCAGGACTGAGTTCAAGGGGATCAGCCGAATGGCTGGAAAGAGCTGAACAGATCCCGGGGCTGGATGTACGGGTAGGGATCGCTAATTGTGGTTCCGAAGATGAATACATGTCAGCCGTGAAGATCTTCCATGATACTATAGCAGGTAAAGCTGAAGAGATAGAGGATCATTATGATTCGGGAAACTTGGAATACTTCACCATCAAGGTACATGCGCTTAAGAGTGCGGCCAGACTGATAGGTGCAGTTGTTATCTCGGATATTGCAAGAAATTTGGAAGAAGCAGGGAAGTCGGGAGATCTTGAATTTATAAAAGCTGAGACCCCGCACCTGCTTACACTCTTCAGAGAGCTTAAGGACGATCTGGATAAACTATATCATGATACGGAGAATGTGACGGAAACAGGACGCGCGATAGGTGACGATCTCATCTCCAAAGCATATGAAGAACTCCTCGGATATACAGAGAGGATGGATTATGACGGAATGGAGAATATCATGGATAATCTTGAGAAGTTCGATCTTCCTGCCAAAGAGCAGGAGCGTTATGAAGCTCTTAAAGTGGCATGGCTGGAAATGGATTATCCTCAGATGATATCGTTGCTTAAAGGCGAGTGATCAATCCTCATCCTCTTCGGGAATATTCTCATCATCGGAAAGAGGCAACGAGAAGATAAACTCAGTTCCGACTCCCTCTGTTGATATGACATTTATATTCTCGCTGTGAGCGCGGATTATCTCTTTGGTTATGGACAGGCCGAGACCTGTCCCTTTTTTGTCTTTTCCTCTGGACAGATCTGACTTATAGAAGCGGTCAAATACATGTGGCACACTTTCTTTGGGGATACCTATTCCCTCATCCTTTACGGATACGAATACCTTATTGTGCTTTTCGGTGGTCTCGATCTTTATCACGGAAGAACGGTGGCTGAACTTAATGGCATTGTCCAACAGGTTGTATATTACCTGCTGTATCTTACCGAGATCAGCATGAACATAGAGCAGGTCACCTGTCAGTGTGAGTTCGATGGCTATGGTCTTGCTCCTGCAGATACCTTCGAAGGTTGATACGGTCTGACGTATCACGTTATTTATATCGAAATCGGTTATATCAAGCACCATTCCCCTGGTATTGAGATTATTGAGTGTGAGGAGATTGTTGGTTAACTTGATGAGACGGTCACTCTCATTGATAACGATACCTATATATTTCGGATACATCTCTTCAGGAATGGTACCGTCCTGCATGGCTTCCAGATATCCTTTTATGGATGTAAGAGGGGAGCGGAAGTCATGTGATACATTAGCGACTATCTGTTTCTGATTATCTTCTCCTTTGGCAAGCTCCTGAGCCATATAAGCCAGAGATGCAGCCAGATAACCTATCTCGTCGTCGCTGTCTACGGAAATATCATAATGGAGATTGCCGCTTGCATACTGCTCTGTGGCTTTGATGATACGTCTCAGGGGGAGATAAACAAGCTCTGTGAAGAAAATGAGTATGATAAGAGACAGGAGAAAAAGTATCAGCAGAAATATATAGTCTATATTAACCAGGTGGTTGGCTGCAGCCTCCACATTCTTCATATCACATGACACTATCACATAACCGTGTACAAGATAGCCTGATGTTACCGGGCATGCAACGGTAAGATAGGGAGTGTCGAATTCTCCGTAGAAATTGCCGACATTATAAAAAGAACCGGACAGGGCGGTCACATCAAAATTGGTTATGCTGTAAGGCTTGTCGACATCAAGCGGTGACTCCGATGAAGCGACGATGAGTCCCGAAGGGTTGACTATGAAGATCGCGGAATCCAGCATTTTGGATGTGCGGTCGATGCTGTCCTTCAGATTGGTAAGAGAAAGTTCGTTTTTATAAATAGCGAGGGCTTCATTCTCTGCAAAAGATGCAGCGCACCGATAGAGAGCTTCCGCCTTTTCCTTCTCCACCTGCTTCATTGTCATCTGTTGCATGAATGTAGCTACGACGATATATCCGAATACCGCAAAGATAAGATATGCTGCGAGCAGTTTTACATAGAGAGTTCTTCTCATGGCAATAAATTACTGTGGAGTGGTATCGAACTTATAGCCGACACCCCAGATGGTTGCGATACGCCAGGATGCATGATCTTTGATCTTCTCACGGATACGCTTGATGTGAACATCAACGGTACGGGTGTCTCCCAGATATTCATATCCCCAGATCTGATCAAGAAGCTGGTCTCTGGTATAAACATGGTTTGGTGTGGATGCAAGGAAGAAGAGAAGCTCCAGCTCCTTTGGAGGCATGTCGATCTTTCTACCCATATATAACACGCTGTAGTTTACTCTGTTGATGACAAGGTCAGGAAAACGGACTTCGTTCTTGTCTTCAACAGGAGCGGGAGCGGGAGTATTCTGCTGATATCTTCTGAGTACGGCTTTGACACGTGCAACGAGCTCCTTGGAATCAAAGGGCTTTTCCATATAATCATCTGCGCCGAGCTCAAGTCCGAGGACCTTGTCGAATACTTCGCCCTTGGCTGAGAGCATGATGATGGGAGTCTGGGAATCCTTCCTGATCTCTCTGCATACCTGATAGCCGTCCATTCCGGGGAGCATCAGATCTAACAGGATCAGATCCGGATCAAAGGAAGCAGCGGTAGTGATGGCGGATTCTCCGTCACCTACTATCCTTGTATCAAAACATTCCTTTGTCAGATAAAGGCTGATAAGCTCTGCAATATTTTCATCATCATCTACGATCAATATGCGCTGTTTAGTCGGCATTGGTCTTACCTCCGATCATGGGTTGGATTCATTTGAGATTCATTTAAAGCGTACCACAGTAACACCTGCGTCACCTTCGCCGTGGGCTGCCAGGTCAAAGCTTCCCACAACAGGGGAGGTGCGAAGGAAATCATGTATTCCGGAACGCAATGCTCCGGTTCCTTTTCCGTGTACTATGCGTACAGATTCCAGGTTGGACATATATGCATCATCAAGATACTTGTCTATGCGTGAGACCGCATCGTCCACTGTCATTCCGAGAACATTGATCTCTGTGGAAACATGTGAAGCCTTGCTTATATCAAGCTTCTTCGAAGAGATCTTTCTTGAGGTATTGCTTTCAACTGTAACCGGTGCATCTGACTTCGCAAGGTCTGATAGCTTTACCTTCGAGGATATTATACCGCATTGTACGGTTATATTTCCCTTTTTATCCGCTGCGGAAGTGATAGTTCCGTCGAGATCCATGGAGATCACGTGTACCGGAGTCCCGGGGATAGCATCCTTTGCCGATAAAGGCTTATATCTCGGAATATCATCGATATCTTTTTTCTTGCGTCGTCCGGAATTCTTCATGGCCTCTCTGTAGATGGCCTCGTCTTCCTTGGATATCCATTCGCGGATATTCTGACGTTTGTGCTCCATGGTGGAAGGCTTCATCTGGGAGCCCTGTTTATTGAATGCGCGGATGGTTTCGTCTGCCACATCCTTTGCGTCCTGCAGGATCTCTTTTGCTTCCTCTCTGGCAGCAGTGAGGATCTTCTCGCGCTTTTCGTCAATCTTTTCTTCTTTATCGGCGAGGATCTTTTCGCGTCTTGCGATATCTGCTTTTGCAGCCGCAAGAGCTTCCGAGTCTTTATCCAGTGCATTTCGCTTGCTTTCGAGATCGGAGAGGATGCTTTCGAAGCTTTCCTCTTCACTGCTTATATAATTGCCGGCGTCTTCGATGATCTCATCGGGGAGCCCCAGCTTCTTGGAGATGGCAAACGCATTACTCTTACCGGGGATACCGATAAGGAGCCTGTATGTAGGTCTTAGTGATGCCACATCAAATTCGCAGCTGGCATTCTCCACCTTGTCGGTGGTAAGTGCGAAAACCTTAAGCTCACTGTAGTGAGTGGTGGCCATGGTGCGTATGCCCTGGCGGTGCAGGTGATCGAGTATTGATATAGCCAGTGCGGCGCCTTCTTCCGGATCTGTACCTGCGCCAAGCTCATCGAAGAGACACAGACAGTCGGGTTTTGCTTTCTTAAGTATCTCTACTATGGAAGTCATATGCGAAGAGAAAGTAGAGAGGCTCTGCTCTATACTCTGCTCATCGCCGATATCCGCATATACTTCGCTGAAGAAAGCAAGCTCCGAACGATCGAGAGCGGGAATGTGCAGTCCTGCCTGGCCCATGAGTGTAAGCAGGCCCACGGTTTTAAGAGATACTGTCTTACCGCCGGTGTTGGGACCTGTAACTATGAGCAGATCGAAATCATCTCCGAGTCTTACGTCGATGGGAACCGCTGTCTTGGGATCAAGGAGCGGGTGACGTGCTTTTCTTAAGTTAATTATCCGCCTGCTGTTATCTGCGGCTGTGTTATAAACAGGTTTTGTGGCATTGAGGCGAAGTGCGTATTTTGCTTTTGCAAAGATGAAGTCCAGCATGGTTATGGTGCGCTGGTCTTCATTGATGGTCTCACCGTATGCCGCACATTTTCCCGAGAGAACGGAGAGGATGCGTTCGATCTCCTTTTCTTCTGCGGAGAGCAGTTCCTTGAGTGAATTGTTGAGCTCAACTATTGAAGAGGGCTCGATAAATAAAGTTGAACCGCTGGATGATCTGTCATGGACCATTCCGGGAACATGTGATTTGTATTCGCTCTTAACCGGGATACAGTATCTCCCGCCGCGGGTGGTTATGATGCTGTCCTGCAGATATGTTCTGTAGGTATCATTTACCATCTTGGAAAGCTGGGACTGTATCCGCGCGCTTGTTGACGAGATATTTCGCCTGATCTCGCGGAGCGCGGGACTTGCGTCATCACTGATCTCTTCTTCGGAGATGATGCAGCGGTTGATATCGTCCGTAAGGAAATCCAGCGGATCTAAAAGATTGAAATATTCATCCAGACAGTCGATGGGTTTTCCGTCTTCGTGAGCGGATGTCTGGAGTGCATTCTCGTGATAACGTCTTACTTCAGCAACGGCCGTCAGCAGTCTGGCGATCGCTAACAGATCTCCGGCAGAAAGAGTCTTACCGATGGAAACTGCTTTGATAAAGGGCCTGACATCGATATTTGCACCGAAGGAGAGTCTGTCATTGCGCATAAGTCTGCTCAATGCGGCTGAGGTCTCTTCCTGTGCATGTGCTATCCATTCGATGTTTGATGACGGACGAAGTGAAAGACATATCTTCTTTGCCGGTTCGGAACCTGCGAATTCCGCAAGGATATGTGTCAGTTTGTCAAATTCAAGGATTCTTAATACTTTTTCATTCATAACACCTCATTTTAACGCAATTTGCATTATATTTGAAGAAGCGCATTTAACGGATGTGAATGTTCAAGCTGACTGCTGATGATTGAAAATGATTGAATTATCTGATGAAAAAGTGCAAAATAGATAACTGTAGGCGGGGTGGGGAATGAAAATTATGCCCTGCCTCCGAAAAAACAGTGTAGGAGGGATATATGAAAAAGAAACAGTCAACAGGCCTGATCTTAGCTGCGGTCATTTTTATCGTGACGGGTGTGATCAGTGTTATAACCAATACTTTATCCGCTAATTACGGAGAAAAGAAAGCGACAGAGGCAGAACTCAGCCGTATGCTGGGAGAGGTAACGGATGAGAATGCATCATTCTTTTCCGATATGCCGACCAACAAGGATTTCATCGCTGTGATACCTATCAGAGGTACCATTCAGGCGTCGGGAAGCAACAAGTATTCCCCGTCTCTTGATTCATACAATCATGATCTTCTTATGGCTTACGTGGACAGGCTTATTGAGAATGAACACAATAAAGGCATCATCTTAAGAATGGATACACCGGGCGGTGGTGTATATCAGGCCGATGAACTTTATCTTAAACTCATGAAGTATAAGGAAGAGACAGACAGACCTATCTGGACATACATGGAAAGCATGTGCTGCTCCGGTGGTGTTTATATCGCTTCCGCTTCCGATGAACAGTATGCAAACAGGATCACGGAGACCGGTTCCATCGGTGTGATAATGTCCACATATGATCTTTCCGAACTCTACGGAAAGCTCGGAGTTAAGGAAGTGAATATCGTATCTGCCAAGAATAAGGATATGGGTACTCCCGGTAAGCCTATGACAGATGAGCAGATGGAAATCCTTCAGTCTATCGTAGATGAGTATTATGAGCAGTTCGTGGAGATCGTTGCCGAGGGCAGAGGCATGGACGTCAAGGATGTCAAGAAGCTTGCGGACGGAAGAGTTTATACTGCATCACAGGCGCTGGAGAATGGTCTGATCGATGGCATAAAGACATCGGAAGAGTTTGATACTTATGTAAGAGAAGAGAGCGGTGTAGATCTTTTCTACGAGCCCAAGAGCGACAGCGGATATTTATCATGGCTCTTCGGATCCATATCATCACTGCAGGCACCGAAGACCGAAACAGAGATACTGTTGGATCTTGCAGACCGTTTGGGAAATGGAGGGCCGATGTTCTATGCAGAACCGATTGGACAGTAAGATATATGCCGGTTTCGTTGTTCGTTTTGCCGCATATTTCACTGATTGTATCATCGCTGTGGCTTTATCATTTCTGATAAAACTCCCTTTGTGGACAGCAGCCTCGGCGGGACTGGATTTCCTGAAGAAGGGGATAATCTTTAGATTTACTATTCAGGATATCGCTCAGTATCTTGTATTTGCATCATATTTTGTACTGCTTACATATTTCGGACATGCAACGCCGGGGAAGAAGTTATTCAGACTTGAAGTGATCACGGAAGACGGTTCATGGACTTTCGTGAATGTCCTCTACAGAGAAACCGTAGGACGATTCTTATCGGGACTGTTGAATATAGGTTATGTGGCCGTAGCGGTCACTCCTAAGAAGCAGGGATTCCATGACATGTTCTGCGATACATATGTTATCTATAAGGATATGATCTGTACCGAGCCTTTGAATAAGGCTCCTGTGAATGCCTTTCAGGGAAATGTTCCCATGCAGCCCGAGATGAATATGCAGGGGATGAATAACGGCTTCGCGACTCAGGGGTTTGTTCATCAGGAGAATGCACCTCAGTGGAATGCACCTCAGAGCGCGTTCTCAGGCAGCGATGATGCCGGAAGCGAACATAATTCTCAAAGTAATGTGACTTCGGATAACTGAAAGTATTTATCGTAATGATGTGCCCGCATCGCTGATGTAATGTGATGCGGGTATATTTTATTATCACGGCGGCTTAATGCCGGATAGTGATGGGAGATCGTCAATGAATGAGAGTGATTTTTTTTGCCCTGCGCCTGTATGACGCGGGGCTGTTTTTTGCGCGATCGTTAGTTATATAAAACTAAATAAATTTAGTAAAAATATTTAAAGAATACCATATTATGTAGTTTTTGAAACTG
>Ga0310695_10004218_pt1 | contig 26903 bp, 21 predicted proteins | sample RumenRJG_04DNA_FD_203882 | JGI IMG/M metagenome (GOLD analysis project Ga0310695, IMG submission 203882) | Bovine rumen microbial communities from Lethbridge, Alberta, Canada - RJG_04 (v2) (version 2) | ecosystem: Host-associated > Mammals > Digestive system > Stomach > Rumen | place: Canada... | reverse complement strand
GAAAAGATATTTTTCATGAAGCGAGACAGATATCTCTTATAAAAATGTTTTGCATTTTCACATTCTATAAATGCTATTCCGCAGTTTTTAATTTTAAGTTCTCTACCCGCATTAATAATGAAAAACAAAGACATCATAATTTCGCCCAAATAACCGAGTGTTCTTTTTTCGTGTATTGTATATTCTTCAAAATTTACCTGATTTTCTATTTCAAAAAGAATGCCAAATAAGAAATCACAATACTCAAAAAATAATTCTTTCCGCATAATAAACATTTGGTATTCGAGTTTTTGGTCATTGTTTACATAATCTTCAATCTTATCGGCAAAATTCGGATATTTGCGCTTTAAAATATTGACCATCAAATCAAAATCTTTTGCTTTTAACCTCAGAATTTCAATGTAGTCAGTGCGTAGAGTATGATGTTTTCCGTACGAAAGACTTAAATGCGAAGGATACGATACAATAGCATCATATTGCTCACACATACTTTCAATATTTTTGTCGCACAGACCAATCCGATTAGCATATTCTTCATCAAAGTATTTCTCACTAATTACGAAAAATCCCTGATTTTTGGCAGTTTCTTTAGATATCTTCTTCTTATAATACTCCTCATTAAAAACAAAATGTCTGCGATAATGCATCAATCCGATATAATCAGGATTCCCGAGTTTGTCATAATTTTTCCATGCCCAATATAGCGCAGAGAGTTCATTGTAATATCTGTTTTTTATAGATATGTTATCCCCTGTATTATCCCCGATAGTATTATCACAAAGCCAACTAAAATCTTTTTTTGAAATTTGTCCGTCTTTTGACCTGTTTAGTGCGACATCTCTACCCGCATGTATCAGGACAAAATATTTTCCCTTTGGAAAATCCACAGGCTTATGCGTTACTATTAATATTTTAATATTTTTATTATTCATTATATTTACCTATTCTTGCGTTTATACTTAATCTTAAATCCTAAAATTGTAATAATTTTATGAGTCCCACAAATACCTACAGAGAACAAATATTTAAATATTTGTTTTGATGACTGATTATTAGGGAGTATTAATTTGGATTCTACATACCTTAATCTGTTTTCATTTTCGTAGGCTTTATTTGGACACATAGAGATGGGGTAAGGAAGTTTTAAGAACTTTTCATATATATTTCTGAATTCGGGCAATAAATCTTTATTTTCTTCTCTCTGCGTAAAAAAGCACAAATGCACAAACGGATCAGACAAATCTGCTACAATTTTTTTGTTTTTATCCTTGCAATATAATGCAACCATAGCCTCATCATCATTACTGCCATCCGAAATATCATACCAAAATTCTTTGCGAAATAGCATAACATTGATAGAATATCTTTTTGTATTGTCTACTTCTTTGAAACCTAAGTTTTGCGTTTTTTCAATATACAATTCCGGTTTTAAAGACGTTTGTCTGTGCAGCCAACGAGAGATATAGGGATTACGCCAAATAGTACCGCACGCTCCCGTATAAATAGCATCTTTAGGAACAATTTTTGCAGGTTCAAAACCAAATCCTCCAACCAGATGCTCCATTGCTATATTTTCAAAATATTCAGCCTTTAAGTTAAATATATCAAGAACTTCATTAAATCCCCACGGATTATTATTTACAAGTCCGGTAGCATAAGCTAAATCCTCGCCGTATCGGTTTTTCGATACATTATAGCATTCAATTAATTTATCAAACCAATCACTTCTCAGCGGGAAAACATCATCGTCAACTTTACAGACATAATCATATTTGTCAAATTCTTTGCTGAGCAAAAGTTCTTTTATCGAGCAATATGGGGCTTGCGGTTTTATCCAATCTACAACTTTGATATTCTTTGGATATAAATTTTCATAACGTTTAGCAACTCTGTATGTCCTTTCACAATCATAATTGTCTCTCCCATTTTGCAATATATATAATGACATCTGTTCATTTAAATGCTTTGAATAATTTGCAAGAGCAATTTCCAATGCCTCAAAATCAGCATACGCAAGTAATATAATTGCAACATTTTTTGGAGTTATACACATTTTATACTCTCCTCAAATAGTTCTATTGCCCTTAAAATTGCCTTGTCCATATTGTAATATTTATAATCCCCTAATCTCCCGAGGAAATATACATTATCTAATTTACTTGCTTTTTCTAAATATTTATTATACAAATCAATATTTTCATCTTTTGGAATCGGATAATATCTTTCATTTTTTCCAAGTTCAAAAAACTCGGAATATTCTTTTGCTATAACAGTTTTATCTGATTTATCGTCCAAATAATATTTATATTCATGTATTCTCGTAAAATCGTAATTACAAGGATAATTTACGCAGGCATTAGACTGATAATAAGGTTTATTATAAGTCTCAAATTTAAAATTCACACTTCTGTATGGGAGTTGCCCAAACTCATAATTAAAATATTCGTCAATCGGCCCCGTATAAAAAATTCTATCAAAACTTGACGAATTGACATCTTTATAATCAGTTTTTAACCGAATACTTATATTTTTATGGTCTAACATTTTTTCGATTACTTTTGTATAACCATCTAAAGGAATACCTTGATATTTGTCCTGAAAATATCTGTTGTCTTTACTTAAATAAACAGGAACTCTTGCCGTAACTGCACCATCAACTTCATTTGGAGATACTCCCCACTGTTTTGTCGTATAGTGTAAAAAGATTTTTTCATACACATAATTCGCAAGAAATTTTAAATCTTCATCCTCCTGCTTTTGAAATTCCAAAATCGGAACTTTCGAGTTAATTTTAAATTTCGCAAGTAATTTTTGTTCCAATTTTTCAGCAAGCGATTTCGGGAAAACATCATAGAGAGTATTGAAATTAAACGGAATATGAGTTTCTATTCCATCTAAATACCCGACAACCTTGTGCATATAAGTATTAAAATCCGTAAACTTTTTTAGAAATGCCCATACCTTTTCAGAATTTGTGTGAAAAATATGAGAACCGTACTTATGAATCATAATACCGTTATCGTCACGATAATCATAACAATTACCTGCAATATGATCTTTTTTATCAATCACAACAACTTCTTCATTCAAATTTTCTGCTAATAAATTGGCAATTGTTGAACCTGAAAACCCTGCACCAACAACCAAGTTTTTATTTTTCATAGCATTCTCCTCTTACTAAATAGGTCTTGTAAAAAGCCCTATAAAATTTTGATTGAAGAAAAAATGTAGGTCTGTGAATTATAAATTTGAATATAGACAAAATTTGTTCACAATATTTATATATAAACACTTCCAACTTACTCTTTTTCCAAGGTGTCATTTGCAAATATTTAAGATAAAAATTTTTAAAATAACAAAGTGAAATACTGTTAAACGGTTTATTTTTTGCAATGTAATGAATAATATTCGGTTTTTTTATAAAACTTGAACGATTCATAAAATCACTTGTTTGAACATTCCAAGTATCAGGCACAACAAAAATATTCCCTTTGCAAACTTCGTTTATTATTTCTTGATCCCCGCATTCAATTGATGTCTGATGTTCTTCAGTCCATTCCAAAAATGCTTGTTCCAAATTTAATTCTCTCATTTTATTTAAATCCATAACAAGGACACCGGCATTTATATAAGTTTGATTGTCAAAATTTTTCATATTTATATCAAGCACTCCGGCAAACGCTTGAGTTGTTAAATGGATATTGTAAAGTTCAGTCAAATCAGAATTTACAATAGTATCACAATCTAAATAAATTACCCTTTCAACATCAGGCAGTAATGACGGGAGTTTTAATCTGTAATATGTTGCTAAAGTAATATATTTATGTGTTTTAACCTTTTTATACTCGCTAAAATCATCATCATTTATAGGAATGAAATTAATCTCACATCCTTTTATACTTTTTAAATCGTTTATTTCTGATTTATGTTTTTGAGAAATACCGCCGTCAAGAATATAAAAATTCAAATAAGTATCCTGATTTGAATTAGCCAAAACAGATGCAATAACCACACCTGCATACTTTGAGTAATTATCATCACAAGCAAGACATATATTGATATGCTTCATACGATTCAACTTCCTTAAAATGCTTTGTTCCCTTTGCAACATATAAGTTAAAATTCTTGATTATAACTGATACTTTCGGCATTTTGTTCCCTTATTGTTTACAATTATTTTAATCATAAAAAGATATGTAGTCAATAAGGCTACAATTTTAAATCATTATACTTCATAAAGTATTAAAATATTATCATCCGAAAAACATGAAGATAATTAGACTATAGTATAATTTTAGACTATGCAATATTAAAAAGTATAATTTAGTTCTTAATAATAATTCAATATACAAACAGGCTAAAACATAGTTCTCATAAGGACTACAGTAAAATGCTATAAAATAATTTAGTATAAAAAATATGAACAATCAGACTACAAAAATTTATTCTCTCGGTCGAAATATCTTTGAAAGAAGGCGTGAGTGTGGTTATTCGCAAAATAAACTTGCGGAAATACTTGATATTTCAAGAGAACATTTAGCAAAAATTGAAACCGCAAAAAGAACATTGAGTCTTGATTTGTTGATTAATATTGCAGATGCACTAAAAATTAAAGTTCGTGATTTAATTGATTTTTGAATGATATCCCTATATAATTAATTTGTTATGGCAAATAAAATTATCATTTTTTCAGGGAAACAGTATAGCGGAAAAGATACGGCAGCAAGGATTATGCTTGATTTAATGCCTGATTTTCGCCGCTGCGCCATGGGTGACATTATAAAACTCACTTACGGCAAAGAAAAGGGGTTAACTTACGAGGAAATCGAAAAAAATAAACCGATATACAGGCAGGATTTGATTAATTTAGGGAATTGGGGCAGAGAACAACACCCTGACTATTGGCTAAAAAAAATTCTTGAACAAGACGGAAATATTATGGTTACTGATGTTCGTGTTCAGCATGAATATGATGTTTTCAAAGATGCAGGTGCAATTACCATAAGAGTTGAAGCATCAAGGCAAACCCGTTTATCAAGAGGCGGTTCGCTTACAGGGGAAAATGATGTAACTGAAATCGGCTTAGATCATATTAAAAACTGGGATTATATTATTGATAATAATTCAGATTATGACAATCTGAAAAAACAGGTATCGGGGATAGTTGAGGAGTTGAAAAACAAGTAATGAGTGAATTTCCGTTTGAACTTGACGATTTTCAAAAGGAAGCGTGTGAGATTATAGATAATGGAGAAAGTGTTGTAGTCTGCGCACCGACTGGCGCCGGCAAAACGGTTATCGCACAACACGCAATAAATAATGCCCTGAAAGAAAATGTGCGAATTTTTTACACTACACCTTTAAAGGCTCTTTCAAACCAAAAGTTCTATGATTTTTGCGAACAGTACGGACAAGACAATGTCGGACTTTTAACAGGCGACACAACTATCAATCGTGGTGCGCAAATTGTTATTATGACAACCGAAGTTTTCCGTAATATGTTATATGGCACAAACTTTGGTGCGGTGGCTGACAACTTGAAAGATGTAAAATATGTTGTTTTAGACGAAGTTCACTATATGAATGATGAACAAAGAGGGACAGTCTGGGAAGAAAGTATTATTTACTGCCCGACAAATATTCAGATTATTGCACTATCCGCTACCGTTGCAAACGGACAGGAACTTACAGACTGGATAAACACAGTTCACTCAAAAACAAAACTTGTTAATACGGATTTTCGCCCCGTACCATTGAGATACTACTATTTTGACAGTTCACAACCGCTTAAATTACTGCCTTTACTCACTCCGTCAGGGCAGTTGAATACCAAAATTCGTCCCGAAAAACCCCAATGGGCAAAAGGCGGTCGGGATAAACGCAAAAAATCTTATGTAAAACAAATTATTTCAAATTTGTATAATCAGGACATGCTACCTGCAATATTTTTTACATTTTCACGCAAAAAATGCGACGAACAGATGGAAAAATGCTCCGGTTTAGAACTTAATACAAAAGAAGAACAGCAAAAAATCCGAAAATTTATTGATGAATTTATAGCGGATAATCCGCATCTTTACGGAAACAAAAACATTGAATATTTAGTACAGGGCGTAGCATCACATCATGCCGGACTTTTGCCTGCGTGGAAAAATTTGGTTGAAAAACTCTTTCAGCAGGGTTTAATCAAGGTTGTTTTTGCAACCGAAACACTTGCGGCAGGGATAAACATGCCTGCGCGTTCAACAGTGATAAGTTCTGTAAGCAAACGAACGGATTCAGGTCACAGAATGCTTACAGCAAATGAATTTTTGCAAATGTCGGGCAGAGCAGGGCGCAGAGGGATGGACGAAGTCGGCTATGTAACTGTCGTCGGCACATCATTCCAGTCACCTGAAGAAGTCGCAAACCTTGTCCAAAGCGGTTCTAATCCGTTAGAAAGTAAATTTTCCCCGAGTTATTCAATGGTTTTGAACTTATTGCAAAGATTTGATTTAGATGAATCAAAAGAACTTATTTTAAAAAGTTTTGGTTATTACTCCTCAGATTACAGACTTAAACCAATTTTATCAATGATGGATAATTACGACAAAGAACTTAAAGAGCGGTCATTTGTCTGCCCGTATAAACAAACGGATGAAGATTTGTTCAAATATGACCGAATCAGATTTTTATATGTTCAGAACAGACAGACTTATAAAAAAATACTTTCGCAGGAGAAAAAACGTAAAAGACCACTTTCTCCTGAAGTGATTGAATTTGGTCAGCGCAACAAAGAGGAATTAAAACAAATGCAGGCATTTGCGTGTGACAACTGCAAATTCTACAAAAAACACACAAAAAATATTGAAGTAACCAAACGAATTGAATTAAAGAAAAATCAACTGCTCAAAGAAATTGAAAATCAAAAGGATATTTACTGGAACAAATTTTTATCACACCGCAAGGTTTTAGAAGAATACGGCTATCTCATAAACGATTACCCGACAGAAAAAGGCAAGACAACCTCGCAAATACGAAGTGAAAACGAATTATATCTTGCAGAAATAATTTTTTCAGGACTATTGGAAGAACTTACACCGGCTCAACTTGCAGGGGTAATTTGCGCTATTACAACAGAAGATTTGAGGATGGAAATACCTTATGTCCCATTTTCCGAACAGGTCAGAAAAACATTAAACAAAATCAGGAATATTAAACGCAAATTAGAAAAAATACAAAATTATTATAATATTGAAACTCCGCTATATATAAACCCCTATTTTAGTTCAATGATAGAACTTTGGGCAGAGGGTGCAGAGTGGGAAACCATCACAGGTTCAATGCGCGATGTAGGGGAAGGCGATATTGTAAGAGCCTTCAAAAGAACTGTTGATGTTTTAAGACAACTAACTGTAATTGATAATATACCTGAAGCACTTGTATTCACAGCAAGAGAAGCGATAGAAAAAATTATGCGCGAACCTGTTAATGTGGATTAAAGAAGAATAATTAATTAACCCCTTGTTCTTCCATGACATATTGCGGATTAACAGCGAGCCATTTAAAGGTTTGTTGTTCAATTTCCGGAATATCTATAATAAATGTTCCGCCGTAACGGCCTCTTGAAAATACAAGATAACCCTCTTTTGCAAGATTATGAAATGCTTTGCGAATTGTATTAGGACTTAAATCGAGCATCTTGGACATTTCAATAATTGACGGTAATTTTTCTCCAATGTCATATTCTTCTGCTATCATTCGTTTAATTTTATTTTGAGTTTTTTCATAATGATAAAAGGCAGTATCTTTTGCCGGAGCAAAAATAGACATTTCAGGTTTGACTGACAATGTTTTGTCATTAGGAATTTTTATAACTGTTGTACCGTATTTCCCGCGCCTTGGAAGCAAAATACCCCTGACAGCCAAAATTTTAAGCGCATCATGAACAGTTTTTAAACTTGCCTTCAATTTTTGTGCAAGTTCACTGTGAGGGGGGATTTTATCTCCGGCTTTTAGATTATTTGAAATATAATTTTCCAAATCTTTAACAACCATATCTACTAAAGTCTTTGATTTTGATGAAATTTCGGAACTAAAATCAAAATCGAGAGTTTTAATTACCCATCCGTATTCATTAGCATTTTTAAATTTATGTTCTAAAATTCCCTGCGCACACAAATAATCAAGAGCAAGGCGAGTTGTATTTGCACTGTAACCGATTAATGCCGCAACAGTTCTTGATGAGGGTAATGTCATGCCTATTTTATAATTGTTCATTTGAATATATCTTTTAATCGCTTCTGATGCCAAATCTCTTTTTGAGGTAAGTTTTCTCATTGTAGTAACAGGCTTTTTGTAATCCCTTACAAGTGTTCCGATACATTGTTTTGATTCGACATAACCCAAATCCTCAATGTATCTGAAAGCATTTTGCATTGTTCCGATACTTACACCTAATTTATAAGCAAAGTCAGCCTTGGAAGGCATAATATTATTTATTTGAATTTTATTTAATTTAAGAGATTTTTCGATATATTTCATAAGCCATTTGCCGATAACAACCGACTTAGATTCACTGATATTTTTTAAATCCGGTAATTCAATATTGACATCAGAGATGTTTATAGCCTTAAAATCCGATTTCTTTGGAAAAATATATTCTTTGTTCATGCTTCATGCCTTTATAAATTTTATTTTCTAATGATATACTATGTGTAAAAAAACATCAAGATTTTTTTTTGCTACATAATTTAACATTTTAAAAATTATTTACATAAAACATATTTACAAGAGTAATTGTTAGATTAAAATTTTCAACCGATAATATATTTCATGTATTTTGCTATTGACGACTGACAAAAAATATTCAATACTGTTTATATGGTAAAACAAAAAGTAATAGCGCTTGTGGATTGCGATTCGTTTTTTGTATCCTGCGAACAAAAAAGAAATCCCGAACTAAAAAATAAACCTGTTTGTGTTCTGTCTAACCCTGAAGGCTGTGTAATATCACGTTCTCAAGAAGCTAAACAAATGGGTGTTCGGATGGGTGAACCGTATTTTATGGCTAAAAAAGAGCATTCAAAGGCTATTTATCCAGTTGCAGATCACGAATACTACGGGCAGGTATCTTATCAGGTTATGGAAGTATTGCAGGATTTTAGTCCTTATGTTCAAATTTATTCAGTTGATGAAGCATTTGTAGATTTAACAGGACTTCAAAGACTTTATAAAAAAAATTATTACGAACTTGCACAAATGTTAAGACAGAGAGTTCTTGATGAAGTTGATATTCCTGTTTCAATAGGAATAAGTTCATCAAAAACACTTGCAAAACTTGCATCTGACAAGGCAAAAAATGTAGAATCACATATTTATCAAATCAATATGTGTGATATTTTAACAGAACTTGAGAACACAAAAATTGAAGAAATTTGGGGCATAGGCAGAAGATTAACGGACAAAATGAAGAAAAACGGAATAATAACAGCGCTTGAACTTGTGAACAAGTCTGACAGTTGGCTTGACAAACAAATCGGAATACACGGGATAGAAATGCGCCATGAACTTTTAGGTGAAATGACATCCCCAGTTTTGAACGAATCTGCAACCCCAAAATCCATTCAGAACACAAGAGCATTCGGGATTTTTACATCAGACTTTAATTTTATAAAAAATGAACTTAACCTGCATATACATACATCATGCCGAAAATTAAGGCGCCACGATACAAAGTGCTTGCAGGTCGGAGTAATGTTAAGGACGAAAGATTTTAGAGTTTTCTATACAAAAAGGGATTTGAAAAGCTCTACAGATTTTGAACTTGAAATTTCCAAGATTGCAATAGAACTTCTAAAAGAAATTTATAATCCCAATATTTTATACAGAGCAACAGGTGTCGTTCTTGAAAAAATAGGAGAGCAGGGAATTGAACAACTTTCTCTTTATGATAAGCAAGAAGAAAATGACAAAAAGCGTAAACTTACCCAATGTTTTGATAAATTAGAAAGAAAAATGGGGAAAAATATCTTAAAAATCGGATTTATAAAATAAAAAAGGTATTCTATCACCCTGCGAAAAAAAAATTTTCTTAATGAGCGGAAGCGGATTTATAAAAATGAGAGAAAGTTTACCCTATCTCCCTTGGGGGAGAGAAATTTTTCAATGTGAGAAATTTATTTCGAACATTTGAAAAATGAGAGAGGGTTTATCCTATCTCCCCTGCGGGGAGAAAAGAATTTCAATGCGAAACAAAGTTGAGCATTAGAAATTCAAGAGAGGGTTAAGTGTTTTAAGGCAAAAATTATTTAACCCTCACTCCAACCCTCTCCAAAAGGTAGAGGGATACATGATATAATCTTAAAAATTTTTTCAGTTTTTTGCAAGAAGATAAAATTAATGTAAAAAGTTTGACATGTCGGCTATATTCTTGTCATAATAAAAAAGATATATCATACTTGGGATAGTACATGTTTATAAAAAAGTTGGAAATAGATAACTTTAAATCTTTTGCCAACAAGACCGAAATTCCGTTACTTGAAGGATTTACCTCAATAACAGGTCCAAACGGTTCAGGTAAAAGTAATATCATAGACAGCATAATGTTTGCATTAGGATTACGCAACGGCAGTGCATTGCGTATTGAAAATGCTGCCGATTATATCACCGCATTTAATAACCGTAACGAAGCATTTGTAAAAGTTACTTTCGGCGGGATTAAAGATTTTGAAGAACTTACTATTTCAAGGCGCATCAAAAAAGGTTCTCAAGGCTACAATTCAACATACTATCTCAATGACAAGGTTGAAACATTAACAAATATCAAGGCTCTTTTAGAAGAATACAATGTAACCCCAAACAGTTACAATGTCGTTATGCAGTATGATATAAACTCTATTATCGGTGCGACTTCTAAAAACCGCCGTGCAATGATTGACGAAATTGCCGGTGTTGCGGATTTTGACCGTCGAATAGATCAGGCAAAAGGCGAACTTGAAAAGGTTGAACAAAGAGTTCAAGCTGCAACATTAATCTTATCGGAAGTCGCATCCCAACTTGAACAACTCAAAGAAGAACGGGAAATTGCAATAAAGTATAAAAAACTTCAGGACGAAAAACAGGGGCTTGAAGCACAAATCGGGACAGTAAGATTTTTTGATTTGAAACGCAGTCTTGAAATTGCACATGAAAATATTCTTAAAGCAAATAAAGAAAGACAGCAGAAAGTTTCGTTATCCAAAGATTTGGAAGAACGAATAGCCTTAATAACAGAAAAATACGATGAACTTGATAAAAAACTTAAAGAACAGGGGCAGGATGAAAGAGATAGATTAAAAAATGAAGAAAGTAACCTTTCTGCCCAAATTCAGTCTAAAAAAAGCGCTATTGATTATTCGGAAAAACAAATTCAAAAAAATCTTCAGTCAATAGAAAATGCAAAAAACGGGATAGAACAATTCAAGAAAAAAATTGAAGAAGAAAAACTTAATATTAAACTTGCAAATGATAAATCTGAAATTATAAAAAGTCAGATTAAAGTAAAAGAAGAAGAACTGACTCAAAAACTAAAAGATTTATCCGGTTTGAGTTCAACTGCCGATAAGTACATTCAGGAAAGAAACGAAACATCAAAAAATTTAGATAACCTGAAAGATAAAGATAACGAACTGCTAAAAAACTCTTTGCCAAAAGAAAATGAACTGAAAAATCTAAAGCAGGATATTGAAGATGCAAAAGAATTTATAAAAAATGCACTTAAAAGCAAAGAAGAATTTTCAGGGAAAAAATCCGATAAAGAACTTGAAGTTGAAACACTGAGAAAAGATATGGAAGATTTGAAAAGCGCACAAACTTCCACATATAAAAAATATGATGATATAAAAACCGAAATAGAAGATTATGAATATGATGTCCGTGCAGCGTACAGAAAACTGACCGAATTAGAGGCGCAAAAATCTGCAGGCGGAGGCTCCGGAACAACAGTGGCAATATCAACGGTTATGAATGCAAAATTAGAGGGTGTTCATGCTCCTATTATGCAGTTAGGCAAAGTTGATGATGAATATTCTACCGCATTAAACATCGCATTTGGCGGCCGATTAGCAAATATTGTCGTTGATGATACACATGCGGCAAATGTTGCAATAGAAATTTTACGCTCATCTCATGCCGGAACAGCAACATTTATCCCGATGAACAAAATCCGCAAAGCACCATCGAGCCTACATCTGCCAAAAGACAAAGGGGTAGTGGATTTTGCAATAAATCTTGTTGATTTTGACGATATATATATTGATGCGTTTTTCCACGCAGTAGGCGAAACACTTATTGTTGAAGATTCTGAAACAGCGGAAAAATTAATCGGCAAATACAGAATGGTAACTTTAGACGGCAAATTGTATGAAAAATCTGCCGCAATCACAGGCGGTTATATTAAACAAGGCATGTTAGGTTTTGGAAAAAACGAAGACAAAGACCTTGAAAACGCAAAGAAAAAAGTTGAAGAACTTCAGAAGAAATATCAGGAAGCAAAAATTAAACGCAAGGAATTAGAGGACAAATTAGAACAAATAAGGGTATCTTATTCAAATGCTTCGACCGAATATTCAAAGGCAAAAATTGAACTTAATAACATGGTTTCGCAATTTGAAAACAGTCAGGGATTGATTGATACAAAACAAAAATTTGTTGAGGAAAACGAACCGAATATTGAAAAATTAAACAAAGAACTTGACAAAATTGAGAGCCAAAGAATAGAACTGTCAGATAAAATTCAAACGGCGCAAGACAGGTTAAACGAACTTGATAAACTTCTCGGTGATAAGAATTTGACCGAACTTAAAGAGAAAACTCAAGGCATAGAAGATGAGATTCGTAATCTTAAAGACAATCAGATGAATATAAAAAATGAGATTAATGGTTTTGAAACACAAATTACATTTAACGAAACACTGATTGATGCAAGAAATACTGATATTACAAATAATAATCAAACAAATGAGAATCTGAAAAATGACATTGAAACTTACAAGAAGGAAATCAGTCAATTAGAGGAACAATTAAGCGCTCTGTCTGATAAAATAAAGGTTATTGATACAAAAATCGGTGCGTTGGTGAAAGAAAAAGAAGAAATAAATACAAATTTGGTTCAGTTAAAATCCGATAAAGCAGTAAACCTAAAAGACATTGAAAGCGTAGAAGAACAGATTGAATCATTCAAAACAAGACGCAAAGAACTTGAACCGCAACTTGAAGATGCCCGTCAGATTCTTAAAGACGGCGGAATTGATATTGAAAAATTAGAGCCTGTTGAAATTTCAATAGACGAGCTGAATACAAAAATTCAGCGACTTGAAAAGCGTATGCAGGATTTAGGGGATGTTAATATGCGTGCAATTACAAGTTATGAAGAAAAATCCGCGCGAAAAACAGAACTTGATGAACAAATCAGCACGCTTACAACAGAAAGAACCGCTATTTTAGAAAAAATGAACGGTTTTGAAAAAGAGAAAAAAGAAGCATTTATGACGACCTATACAGCCATAAATGAGAACTTTAAAGATATTTATCATGAGTTATCTGAAGGAGAAGGCAAACTTATTCTTGAAAATGAGAAAGACCCATTATCCGGCGGTATGACAATAGAAGCCAAACCGAGAGATAAAATTACAAATAATAAACTCGGTGCACTTTCAGGCGGAGAAAAGGCTCTAACAGCACTTGCACTTGTATTTTCTATTCAGAGATATCTGCCTGCACCTTTTTATGCTCTTGATGAAGTCGATGCAAGTTTAGATGCAATGAATGTCGAACGAATTGCAGATATGATTAAAAAACAATCTAATGATACACAATTTTTGGTTGTAACCCACAAACCTTTAATGGTAGGCGCAGCACACAGAGTAGTCGGGGTCACTCAAAAAGAAAAAGGTAAAACAAAAGTAACAGGTATTCAGAATAATGGATAATGCAATAATAAACGGAGAAGATTTAGAAATATACACAGGATTAAGTTCCAAAGACAGCCATGACGGAATCGGTATTCTTGTTGAAATGGCAAAGTCAGGAAAAATTGACCCTTGGAATATTGATATAGTTGATGTAACAGAAAAATACCTTCAAAAGATGATGGAATTAAAATCACTCAACCTTAAAGTTGCAAGCAGAACATTTTTATTTGCATCAATTTTGGTTCGCATGCAGTCTAATGTTCTTACGGATTTGACATTAGAAGATTTTCAGGACAATGAAGAACCTGAAATGATATATGATGAAAACGGATTGCCGATTAATGACTATATGCCTGAAGATGATTTTATTCCGACAAATAACATTGTCAGATGGGATGAAGCACTGAAGCGCAGAACAAGTGTCAGACTAAACCGTAACAGAGTTGTAACATTGAAAGACCTCATTAAACAACTTGAATTTTATGAAAAAATTGAAGCAAGAGCAAACCTCAAAGATGCACAACAAAGAGCAAGACGCAGAGTTCGTGATTTTTCAAGAATGACAACTCACGATATTATCAACAACATGTCTAATGATGCAATGATAGAAGAAGCGGTTTTAAAATTAAAAGATAATATTGAACAAATATTCCAAAATAAAGAAAAAGTTGAACTTTCGGATTTGTATATTTTAGGAATGGACAGGATTACATCTTATATGGCTTTATTATTTTTAAGCCGAGACACAGATTATCAATTAGAACAAAAAGAATTTTACTCTGATTTATTTGTTGTAAAAGGGGGCGCTTATGCAACAACTTAAATCAAGGATTGAAGCAATTCTGTTTGTAACTGCACGAGCCCTAACGCTTGATGAAATTTGCGTGTTCGTTGATAAAGAGCCTGAAGAAGTTGAACAAGCACTGCTTGAACTTATTATGGACTATTCTTCCCGAGACGGCGCATTGGAAATAGATGATGAAGACGGTTATATTTTGCAGGTTAAGGAAGATTATTCAGATATTGTTGAACGAATTTGTCCGATTGACTTGTCTGCGGCTGTATTAAGGACTTTATCAATTATTGCTCTTAAAAAAACGATAAGACAATCTGACCTTGTAAAACTACGCTCTAATGCGTATGAACATATTGCAGAACTTGTTGAAAAAGGTCTTGTTTCAAAACAAAAAGATAAAAACGGAAGAAGTATTAACCTTAAAACAACTGCAAAATTCAAAGAATATTTCAAAATTACCGGCGATATAGATCAACTTGCCGCTCAAATGGAAAGAGAAATTAATGATAAAAAAGATAATTAATACCATACTTCTTACGGGTATAGTAATATTTTTAGGCTCTTATGTGTGGAATCATACGGGTTTATGTAGTCCTTATTACTTTAATAAAGGAAAAAACTTATATAATGCCGGTCAATATGATGCTTCAATAAAGTTTTTTGAGCGTTCGCTTCAAGCAAATCCCGATAATTCTGCATCAAGATATTTTCTTACGCTTGCGCTAACAAAAGGAACTCCGACTTACTCGCATCAGCAGGCTCTATATTTAATGGCAAATTCAAAAAATAAAGATATTGCTCAAAGTTATGCCAAATCACAACTTTTCGGGCTTAAAGAACGATTAATAGAAGGAATGGAAGATAATTATATATACAGTGCAGTTCTAAACAAAGATATTTTGCGCTGGAATATAGAATCATTTCCTTTAAAAGTTTATTTTGAACAAACAACACCCGCATACAGGGAAAATATTAAAAAAGCCTTTGAACAATGGGCTAAGGCAAGCGGTTTTTTGCAGTTTCAGGAAGTTTATAAACCCGAAGATGCAAACATTGAAATAAAATTTTCAAACTATGCCGGTCCAAAATGCACAAGTGCAAACTGCAACTATGTTATTGCAACAACAACAAATTCGACAGACAGGTACAACAGACTTGATAAAATGATTATAAATTTTTATAAGACTAATCCTTTTGGAGAAGAATTTTCACCGTCAGAAATTTATAATACCGCCCTGCACGAAATCGGTCACACTCTTGGGATATCAGGACACAGTGATAATCCGCATGATGTTATGTACGCAAGCAACCATAAAGTATCCGGAGTATTTTCACCTTATTCACACAATATAATTTATCTTTCTAAAAGGGATTTGAATACTCTTGCGCTTCTATACAGGCTTGCACCCTCAATAACAAATTCAAAAGGATGGTACTACGAAAACCTTTATTATCCGCCGTTGATTTTGGGTAATGATGAAGAAGTATTGAAGAAAAAACTCGACGAATACCAAAATTATATTGACAAATACCCGAACTACTGCGGGGGCTATATAAATATTGCAACTGTTTATTCAAGCATGGGCAATAATAAAAAAGCGCAAAACGCACTTGACAAGGCAAACGAACTCGCAACAAATAATGATGAAAAATATTTAATCAATTATAACAGAGCAATTCTTTATTATAACAATCAGGATTTTAAATCCGCGCTGAACAGTGCAAAAGAAGCGCTGGCAATAAAAAATGACGAAAGAACTAACGCTTTGGTACAAGATATAGAAGAAACAATAGAAAAAGTTAATCAATAGTTCTTTTTGAAATTACAACGGCATTAGAAATTGCTATTCCGCCAGGCTGGGGCGGTTTGTTTACTATTTCCCCGTTTACATACATAACGGTTGAACCTCCACCGTCTAAATTTATAGCATTAACGCAGCCTAAAGATTTCATAAGAGAGGCAAGTTCATTCAGGGTTAAACCGATAGAACTTCCCTCTCTTCCGTCAACTGCGACGATTATCAAATCATTATCTCTGGTATAACCAATAGCACTGCGGGGATTTCTGCCACCAATGGCAAGGAGTTTTTCTTCTGACAAGTCAACATAAACCTCACCGTTTTTGACAAGATACGGACCTCCACTGATTATATGTTTTACATTATCCCATTTTGGAGTAAATCCCAATTGCATTTCTACATAGGGGGCTCCAAAAAGTGCTTTCAATTTTTCTTTTGGTCCTACAAGAACATAACCGTCACTTGGAATAGAAAGGGGATTGGCGGAAGCAGAAATAATTCTGTCACCCGAAATTTGGAGTTGAACCCCACCTTTAGGAGATACCGGAGCATATTTCCCCCAATCCCGAGTATAAGCAATTACGTATGACGATAACATTCTTGGCTGATTTATATTATCAATTTTAATTTCGGTATCATTACCTTTTATAACCCCGTCAAAAGCAACTCTGCTTACATCGTAACCATCTTCAAAAATTCCGAGTGCGACTCTGTTATAAATCGGACCTGTGTAAATTTTTCCGTTTATAACAAGTGTACCTAAAGGTATCCCAGTTTGCGGTTTAAAAAATCCGCCATTTATTGCAACAATGGAATTAGTACGCCCTGCAATACTTCTGACGGTCGATTTTGAATTAAGAGAATAATTAGATGCCATTGCAGGCATAAGTTCATAATCCTTTGCAATTTTAGGATTCATTTCAACTACATTTATTCTTACCGGACGGCCTGAATAATATTTAACCATTTTTACATGTTTTATGCCGTTAGTAACATTATTAACCTTATAACCGGAATATTTTACATCCATTCTCTGATCAAAAAGATGTTTTAGATAATCTGCATCAAAATCTGCTCTCAATTTATCTCCTGCAGTGTATATTGATGGATTTGAAATAACAGTATTTGCAATTAAATCATTCGCATAAATAGGAGGATGAAAAGCAAACTGCGACAAAACTAACGCAAGCAATATCACAATTGCAAGCAGAAATTCTCCCATTGGACCGTAACGTTCAATCTGATTGTTGAAAAACAATGTATCCATAGTTGCACCTATAAGTTTAAGAGTGACCGGATACCTTTTTTATTAAAGAGTGGTGTGGGGTATAACACTCATCGAAGACCTATTTGGGCCTATAGGATGCTCCTACTACTATTGTAACATATTTTAACATTATTCTCAAGTGTTCTCAATCCTCTTATATCAATAATTTTACAAAACTAAATAGTGGTAAATATACACTATAAAAGGATTGTAGGATTTACACTTTAAAAATTATCCGAATTAACTATTTAAAAGCGAATAGTTTATGTTATAATAAAAATGCCGTGCTCCACGGGGTTGTTGCGAACTCTCGACCCGAAGCCAATGCGGGGTGCAGAGCCTGTTGTGAGGGCTTTATGAGTGCGTAAGAATTTAATGAAATTGTTGATATTAACACTTATGATGGCGTGAAATTTCGAACCGTGTCAGGGGGGAAACTCAGCAGCACTAAGAAAACCTTTACGGGTGTCATATTTGTTAAAGTAGAGGACATTAAAGGATTTCGTATTTGTAAATTTCGATAGACAGTGGCACGGTTTTAAAAGCGTAAGCCGATGTGTAGCAACGGGTTGACCTGCGATGAGCAGGGCAAGCAGGTTGCGAAACATGATATCACCGCCGTTGTGAACGGAACGCAAGTGAAGTGAACGGAGCAATCTGTGATTGCACAGGCGGAAAATGCGTTAGCCGATGTGTAGCAACGGGTTGACCTGCGATGAGCAGGGTATCATGGTCTATTTTTTTTTAAAGGAGTTTACTTATGACAAGTCATTTAGAGTTTTACCGCTGTGAAATTTGCGGTAACATTGTTCAGGTTATGCACGCAGGAGCAGGAGAACTTGTCTGCTGCGGAAAGCCTATGTCACTATTAAAACCATTTTCACAAAAAGACGAAAAGCAGGAAAAACATGTACCTGTTTTTGTTGAAAACAAGATTAAGGTCGGCTCAGAACCACATCCAATGCTACCCGAACACCACATTGAATTTATTCAGGCAATAAGCGATGATAAAAAATGTATTAAAACTAAATTTTTAAATACAGAACAAGAGCCTTCAATGACAATTAATGCGGATGACAATTTTAATTCGGCATTTGAATACTGCAATATTCACGGACTTTGGTGTAGCGAACAGTAAAAAGAAAGGGACAAATTGTCCCTTTTAAATGTACAGTTGTGGTTAAATAAAAATAAAGTGTTTATGTTAGGAAAACCTAACATTTTATATAAAAAAAGTCTATTTGCGTTTTGAATCGTCTCCTTTATTATTGCGGTAACCTATACCGGCTCTGTATCCTGATACGGAATATAAAAGCGGCAAAGACGGTTCAATCCACTTCAGTCCCGAAAGAAGTGAAATAGTTGCAATATCATCAGTATGAAGGCTTAAATCAAGGAGTTCCGGAGTTCTTACATCCGCTTTATTATCTTTTGATATGAGCGGATTAATAATTTTTTTGCTGATATAATTTGCAATAACGCTTCCGCCAATGACCCCTGTTGTAAGTATTCCGGCAAGCATACCAAGACATCTTGCAGTCTTTGATTTTATATCAAATTTTTCTAAAATACCAAGAGCCGCACCTGCGCCTATGTTACAAAGAAATATATTTGCAAGATACTGATAGATGCCTTCTTTTAATTTATTCGGAACTTTGTCTTTCCACTTTGATTCCGTGATTTTATCTCCGATAATTCCGCCTGCTATACCGCCTGCCACAGGAACGGCTCCGTAAATTGAAAGCCAGCCGATTTCTCTGAAAATATCTTTTGAACTGATATTATCAGGCGGCGGTATAAGTTTATTTGCAATTTCCGAATGTTTTTCGTCTTTAAACAATTCTTTAACTTCTTTAAGAGATAAAACATTTTTCTTGGCTTTTTGAAGTATACTTTTAAGATTTTCATTTACTTCATTGTTTTTGATATATTCATCAACAATTTCAGTATTATATTTCTTTATTTGAGAAAGTGTTTTGGTTGCAGTTCTGCCCGTTATATAGGAGGCTATTTTTGGAGCCATAGCGGCAGAAATTGCAGTTGCTGTAAGCGTTGCGCCTATTTTTAGTGCGTTTTTCTTGCGTTCATCTTTGGGTGAATTTTTAACTGTATCTGTAAACACTGCACCGGCACCTAAGGTAAGCATCGCGGGTACATTTTTGTTAATCTTTGCGGTTAATAACGGCTGGTCTAAATATTTTCCTATTGCACTAATTTGGGGCATTATTTTTCACTTTCTTCTATGTATAAATCTAAAATCTTTTTATGAGTTTTAAAAAATTTGGTAAATGTTTCCATTTTATTTAATATATTTTCAGAAACTATGTGCTCTATTTTACAGGCATTTTCACTTGCTTCGTCAGATGTTACATCCAAAACATTCTCAAAAAAATCTTTTAAAGCATGATGTTTTGCATAAACTTTTTTTGCCTCTGCGACACCCTTTTTAGTCAGCAAAATAGTTTTATATGCACTATATTGAACCAAATTTTTTGAAATGAGCCGTGACAATGCTTCTGAAACAGAAGCACGGGATATATTTAATTTTCTTGCCAAATCGACAGCCTTTAAATCTTCACCGTTTTCAGTTGAAACATAGATTGTTTCAATATAATCCTGTAATCCTGATGATAATGAGTTCGTCACTTTTCATTCTCCTCAGTCAAAATTGTAAGGCAAACCTAACAAAATGTCAATAAATAATTTATAATCTGATACAGATGATTTTAGCAAAGTTTTGAAATTTTTAGACTAAAAATTTCTTCTACATTGAGCCTGTTCAGAATGTCCGCAATAAGCGTCTGGGGAGAGATGTTGTCAAAATTTTCATAATGAGGTAAAGTGCCTAAAATTTTTGCTCCTGTATATTCCTTTATCAATTGCGGATAATATTTAATTTCCAAATTCTGACTATTATCATCAAAGTCATTTATCACTATGCCCATAAGATTGACATGCTTTGAATGAATATAATTTACGGCACTGATAACTTCATCAATAGAATTGATATTGGGATTAACAACCAAAATAACCGGCAGGCAGAAATGCTCTATTAAGTTTGTTTCAGTCTTTTTCTCATCGTAGGGAGAGGTTATGCCGTTATTACCCTCTACGATATGGCACTCTGTAAGCATAATATTTTGCTTGTAATCATGCATAATTTTCATTGTATCTATTTGTTTAATTCCTTCAAGATATGATGCAATAAGAGGATTAGAAGCACTTTGTAGTTTATAGGTTGAGAATGTTTTTATGTGCTTATCTATGCGGTTAACAAATTCCGCATCATCATTGAGCAAATTAGCACCGGTCTGAATAGGTTTATAATAACTCACGGCATAATTGAGACTTTGCATTGTTCCTGCAAGTCCTGCGCACAAGAGGGTTTTACCCGTTCCTTTCTTTATTCCGGCAACATACACGCTTAACATAGCAACATAATATCACGACTTATTATTGATTGCAAAGTAAACTTCTTTTAAGCGCTTTTTGGTTATATGAGTATAAAGTTGGGTTGTTGATACATCACTATGCCCTAAAAGTTCCTGAACAATTCTCAAATCAGCACCATTTTCAAGAAGATGTGTTGCAAAAGTATGACGCAATGTGTGCGGAGAAATATGTTTGTGAATTTTTTCACCGAGTTTACGCACAAAATTATATACATCCTGTCTTGTAATAAAACGGCCGCTGTCATTTATTAAAAGCCGCTTGGAGTTAAGATTATATTTTGCTAAAATAATCTCTCTTTCTTTATAATATTTATTAAAAGATTCTTTTGCTTTTTTACCAAACGGAACAAGTCTTTCTTTTGAACCTTTCCCAAAACACTGAATATATCTTGACTTCAAATCAATATCACTTGTTTTCAAATTAACAAGTTCTGAAACTCTCAAACCACAATCATAAAGAAGTTCAACTATCAAATTTTCTCTTGAATTCAGATTGGAATGAAAAACTTCTTTTATCTCCTGCAATGTCATCACCTTAGGAAGTCTTTTGGGTAATTTTGGCTGTTCAATTGCAGATGCGGGGTTGCTCTGGATGTAAGAATTTGCACATAGCCATTTAAAAAAGCCTCTTAAAGATGCGATTTTACGAACAACAGAACGAGGATTAAGACTTTCTTGCCTTAAATTCAAAATATATGAATTGAGATGATTTCTTGTAATATATTCAACACCGAGAATACCTTTATTTGTGCAAAAGTCAAGAAAACCGCTCAAATCTCTGCGATAGGCATTGATTGTATTTTCACTCAATCCTTTTTCAACTTCAATAAATTCAAGATATTCACTTAAATATTGTATGTCCATTATTAAATCTTATCAGCCATATTGGCAAGTTTATACAGAAAATCGTCTTTTGTACTGTTTTTAAAACCTTCAGGTATAAAGTTACGCTTAAATCTTTCTATCGCATAACGGTCTGTCATACCTGAAATATAGTCAACAACCACTCTTTGCGCTTTATCATGCGGACAAATATCTTTTATCATATCCATATAGAGATAATAAAGTTCTTTTACGACATGTCTTGCCTTACTTTCTTCAAGTTTTGCCGGCGATTCTATATAAACATTATCAAACATCCAACTGCGCAGTTTTGTTGTATATTCCCAGCCTTCTTCACTCATTGATACATCAGGTTTTCCTACGGAATTATAAACTATTTCAGTTATCATTTTATTCAATCTTTCACTTGGATTTGAGGAAAAATATTCAATGCAGTCCTTGGGTAAATCACTTTCAGATATAACTCCCGCTCTTATTGAATCTTCAATATCGTGATTTATATATGCGATTTTATCAGCAAGTTGAACGGCTTTTGCTTCAAGTGTCAGAGGTTTGAAGCCCCAACTATGAGTTCTTATGCCATCAATGGTTTCCTGACAAAGATTAAGATTTTCCAATACTTCTACAACTCTCACGCTTTGGAGATTATGGAAAAATCCGCCTTCCACAAGTTCGTTTAAAACACCTTCTCCGCAATGTCCAAACGGAGTATGTCCCAAATCATGCCCAAGAGCAATCGCTTCAGTTAAATCTTCATTCAAATTTAGAGAGCGAGCAAGAGTTCTTGCAATTTGAGAAACTTCAAGTGTATGAGTTAAACGAGTTCTGAAATGGTCATCAAAGGGAGATAAAAACACTTGAGTTTTGTGTTTCAATCGTCTGAAAGCCTTTGAATGTAAAATCCTGTCCCTGTCACGCTGAAAATCAGTACGTAGTTCATCCTTTTGCTCAAACTCTTTTCGTCCTTTTGACTGCGAAACCTTTGTAGCATAAGGACTTAAAAATTCGTGTTCTCTTTTTTCCAATTGCTCTCTTATATTTTCTGACATAAAAACCTCACTTTACTACATTTTAAAGTAATAAATCGGGTTTGTTATCATGTCTTTAATGTATTTTAGGTATTATGCGAGGATTTATCAAACGGTTCAATAAATTTACCGGTATTTTTTAAGTGCTTCTCATATAAATTATTTGCAAAAGTTCCTATTCTGTTTGCCAAAAACGAGGATATTGTTGCAAACATAAGTGATTTTGAACCCGCAAAAAGCCTTGCATTTCCGTATAATGAAACACCTATACCGACAAGGGCAGGTATTCCGTATTTTAAAGTAATAGCAGTTCGTTCCTGTGCATTGTCAGATTTCCCAAGATAATATGCAAGTGTTCCAAAACCTCCCAACACAGTCAAAATATCAGTAGGCGCACTGCCCATTGTCAAATCTCTCGATTTGTTAATAAAATCTTCTGTTTCAAGTTTTATTGATTTGTTTAGTGATTTTACTGCATTGTTAAATTCTTTTTCAATTTTTACATATTGCTCCTTTGGTAGTAAAACCTTATATACCTCTAAAATATCTTCAATTTTGCCTTGTTTGTAGTCCAAATACAACGATTTAAGATTTTGTACCATTTTTAAAACATCAGCATTTAACATCACGGATGATTTATTAGATATCTTATATTCCATTACTGCCAAATCTTCTGTCATTTTACGAATATCTATTTTTCCTGTTTTGGAAAATGATTTAAACGCTTCACGCACCTTATTCAATGATTCCAATGCATCTTTATCAGTTGCTTTCAGCGTAGATGAAATTTTCATTATTATTTCATCTGCATCATTATATAGAGCATGCGGAGAATAAGAAATTTCCTTTTTAGTATCAAGAATCTGCTTCTGAATTTCAAGTTTTTTAGGAAGTATCTCGGCTTCTGCAACAAAGTCCTTTAAAGTATCTTTTGATAGAAACCACAATGGTCCCTTTTCTTCAAAACTTTGCTCAAGTTCTTTTGTAATTTTTTTGATATTCAGATACCTTGCTTTTCTGACACCTTCGTTAAAATTTTCTTTTATAAGCATATCCGTTTCATTATTGCGTCTTTTTAAAAATTCAACCAATTCTTTTTTGGTAATTGTTCCGCCATACATATTAACCGTTTGAGATAAATCAATATTTTTTTCAAGTTCTGCAATTATATATGAGTTTGTTTGAGAAAGATTATTAAATTTTGATATGGTTTTCCTATAAGATTTTGCAACAGTTTTTAAACCCAACTTCTCAAACATGTCTGTTATACCATTATGAATTTTTCTTGTATATTTCCAATTTCGGTTCCCGCCATACATCAGTTTTTTAAAAGTGAAATCTTTTATTGTAGTGAAATTATTTATTGCCTGCGCTTTGTATAATAAATAATCCGCTTTGCCTAAAAGATATTCATAACCTGATGCCCTTACACCTGATAATTTTGATTTTTGGACTTTACGTTCAAGAAAATCTCTCAAAGACCGAAAACCTTTTGCAACTCCTTTAGGGCCGCCTCTTAAAACAAAAAATATACCGGCGGCGGCAAGAACAGTAGCACTTGCAATTGATAAACCGATAATTTTCAGGTTGTTTGTTTTTCTCGCTTCTTCAGGATTTAAAATTATTGTTTCAGGCAAAATAGAACCAAGTGTATTTGAATTGTTAATATTAGGCAGAGAATTTTTCTCAAGCCAAAAATCCGTAACAGAATTACGGTTTGAAACATTGCCAAAGGGATTATTCTTTGGCGGAATTGTACCATTTATTGAGTTTATCATAACACTTGCCTTCATTTATAATAAAACGAAAACAATGAATATTTTGCCTCGGATTACACTATGGTAAAGATATATTAAGGAAGAAGTTCACTATCTATAACTTTTGCCGCTTCTAAAGCAGAGTTTTTATCGGATAATAATTTGCCTACATTTGACAACTCGCTGACCATAATCAATCGTTTTGTACTATCGTATAAAATATCTTCAATCTTTTTAACAATAAGTTCTGATTTTGCATCTTTTACAATGAGTTCGGGTAAAATAAATTTATTTGCAATAATATTTGGTAAAGACACTTTATCTATACATCTTACAAGTAAATAAATCCAATAGAAAAACCTCGGTGCGTTATATGCAATAACCATAGGTGTTTTGTATAAACAAGCCTCTAATGCAACCGTACCTGATGCCAAAATAAGCGCATCTGAAACACTTAAAAGCGCCTGATTATCGCCTTTTATAACCTTCAAATCACAGTCACCCAAATATTTATCAAACACTGAATCTGCAATATTCGGAGCCTGAGAAATACATATTTGAATATCGGGATGTTTCCTTTGTAAAATTTCAATAGATTTTTTAAATATCTTCATAAGATACTTTAATTCAAAAACTCTTGATCCCGGAAAAACAGAAACAAGTTTTTTATTCATATCGAGATTATATTTTTCATAAAATCCTTTTTTATACGCTGGTGGGTTTAGCCCGTACACAAGCGGATGCCCACAATAATGAACATCAATACCGTAACTTTTGTATAGCGGTTCTTCAAACGGGAAAATACAAAGTACCTTATCAACATATTTTTTGATTTTTTTAATCCTGTATTGCCTGCTTGCCCAAACCTGAGGAGGAATATAGTAAAAAATTTTTATCCCAGCTTCTTTTAAATATTTTGCTATTGAAAGATTAAAACCGCCATAATCTACAAGCAAAACCAAATCAGGTTTAAAAGTTTCTTTAAGATACTTTACAAGTTTTCTGCCGAGATTAAAATGATGCCAAATAATTTGAGGCGAAAGCCCAACGGCTGACAAATTGTGAATATGCTCAAAAAGTTTTACTCCCTGCGCACTCATATTATCTCCGCCAATTCCTTCAATAACATAGTCTTTACTTATCTGACGAAGCATTTTGACTACATTTGCAGCATGCATTTCACCAGAGTATTCACCTGTTACAATAAAAATTTTCTTTTTCATTATACCGCCATTACAACTATATTATGCTTATTCGCATATTCTATAACTTTTTCCTGATCTACAATAATTGTTTCATTTGCTTCAACCGCAATTAAAGACGCTTTTTTCCTGTGCATACCTTTTAGAGTACGCATACCGATTGCGGGAATATCAAATCTTTTATCCTGCTTCGGTTTAGAAACTTTAACAACAACCGCACCTGATTTGGCAAGTTTTGCCCCTCTTTTTATGCAGGCATCAGTACCTTCAAGTGCTTCAACTGCCATAATCATTTTATCTTTAATTACAACAGATTGTCCGACATCCAATCTGCCCATTTCTTTTGCAAGCCAAAAACCGTAATTTACATCATCCATCTGCTCTTTTGTCGGTTTAACTTTACCAAGCACTCCGGCAGGAATCATTAAATTTTTAATAAATATAGTTTGGTCAAGAACTTCAACACCAATTTTTTGCAGTTCTTCAACAATCATAAGCATAACCTGATCATCATTTAAGCGTACTGCAGCCTTTATAAATTCAACCGCCCTTTTATCAAACTTATTTAACTGTAACAAAACTTTTTTATGAACTTTCCCCAAAAATGTAAGTTGCTTTATGCCCTCATCTTTTAAAATATTTTCAATTCTGTCAACTTCTCCGGGGTGGCAAGAATAAATTTTGGAACAATATTTTTTTAACTCGGAATAATTATCCTGAGCAAGCGAAATACAAACGACTTCAAAACCGTTTTCTTTTGCATGTTGAACCATCCTGATAGGCAAAATACCGTCACCTGCTATTAATCCCTGCTTATTTTCTAATGTA
>Ga0310695_10004217_pt1 | contig 26911 bp, 18 predicted proteins | sample RumenRJG_04DNA_FD_203882 | JGI IMG/M metagenome (GOLD analysis project Ga0310695, IMG submission 203882) | Bovine rumen microbial communities from Lethbridge, Alberta, Canada - RJG_04 (v2) (version 2) | ecosystem: Host-associated > Mammals > Digestive system > Stomach > Rumen | place: Canada... | reverse complement strand
GCCCGACGTGCCGGAGAACGTCTTCGTGCGGGCGGCGGAAGTCTCCGCGACATTCCACACGCGCGCCGCCGCGTCCCACGTCTCGACGCGGTAGCCGGCGCAGGCGTATTCGCCCTTCTCGCACGTGAACGTCTCCGGCGCGGTGAACGTCTTCGTGCCGGTGCCGCGGATGATGTACGCGCCTTGGTCCGCGACAGTCACGGCGTCGCCCGGCGACTCGCTCTTGACGAGCACGACGTCCGTCTCGTCAAGCCCGCCGATCCGCCCGAAGAACCGGGCCTCGTCGATCGCCTTGTTGCGCTGGATTTCCGCATCGGTGAGCACGCGGTCGTACTGGCGCACGGCGAACACCGTGCCGGCGTAAATGTGCTCGGCCCATCCCGACGCGGTGCTGGTTCCCGTACCGATGGCGAGGGAATGGCTGCCGACCTCCATGCCGAACGGAATCGCCTTGCTTGCGCTGTTCCACGAAGCGCCCGCCGAAACCTTCATTGTGTCCGTCTTTGCGGAACGCGACTCGATGATGCGGTTGACGTAGCGTCCATCCCACCGGTCAACTTCGTTGCGATAGGTCGCGTTGCCCAAAACGTACGTGTAGGTTTTCATGTCCACGTTGTTGTCGATGTTCATGTAGAGGATGAAATGGTTGGAAATGTCCGTCGCTCCGAAGATGCACGGCCATCTGACCTTGTGCGGGTCGGTGTTGTAGTGCTTTGTCCCGACGGTGTCGTAGTCAACGACGACCTGCGTCGTCGCCTCGCTGCCGAGCGCGACCTTGCCCTTCAGCGCGAAGTAGTTGCGGCACTTGAACACGTAGCCCCTGTCCGTCCATTTGCCAAACGCGGAGTCGGCCTGCCAGTATTCCGAGGAGATGACGGCGTTCGTGGCATCGACCGCGCTGCCGAGCGAACCGAGGTTCGCCCACGTCTCCGCCTCCGCGTCGTGCTCCGCCGCGAGGCCGGCGTTGCGGATGCCGTCGAAGTTGAGGAGAAGCCCGGCCTGCGCGTAGTCGTCGGCGTCAAGCTTCTTCACGCCGTCAGCGAGCTTCCAGTTCCACGTGAGGCGCACCTGCGCACGCGCCTCGCAGTTCGTGTAGGCGTATTCCGTCGCGGACGACTCCTCGAGGGCCTTCCAAACGCCGTTGGCGTCCCGCACCTCGAGCGTGTAGCCTGCCGGTGCCCACGTCGTGCCGTCCGCCTTCACCACGCTTGCGGGGGCCGTGAACGTGTGGCTGCCGTTCACCATGTAGTCGCCTTCTGGTTCCGTCCCGGAGAGCCCCGCGCCGTTCGAGGCCACGACAACGTTCGCCTCGACCGTGCCGAAGAAGCGCGCGTCATCGACGATCCTGTTGACTGCGAGTTCCGCCGCGTCGAGGACACGGTTGTACACGCGCACGGAACGGATCTTTCCGAGGTACATGCGAGCGCCCAGCTGGGTGTCTGTTGCGCGTCCCGTGCCGATGGCGTAGGGCCAGTCCCCGAGTGCGGCCGTCGTGTTGGCGGTCTTCCAGTTCGGCAGGACGGCGTCCTCTATGCTCACACGCGAATTGGGCGCGTCGTAGATCGCGGTCAGGTACGAAGTCGTCAACCTGCGCCCCATGTTATGCGCCGTCGCATGGTTCAGCTTGAACAGGGGAATCGACCCTGGATTGTTGACGCGGTTGAAGTAAAAGAAGTAGTCGTCGCGCGACGAACTCGCGGTTGCGCCGAAGAGCGCGGGATAGTTGGCAACTTGCGCCGATTCGTCGTAGTCCGCCGAGACCTGTGTGGTCGATTCGCTTCCAAGCGAGACCGTACCGCCGAGCGCGAAGTATTCCTTGCCCTTGAACGCGTAGCCGTCATCGGCCCATTCGCCTGCCGCCGCGCCGGACGGGACACTCGATGCAAGCGTCGTCTTCGCGGCGTTCTGCGCACTGCCGAGCGTGCCGAGGTTCGCCCACGTCGTCGCGGCGGAATCGTGCGGCGCGGACGCGCCCGCGTTGCGGATACCGTCGAAGTGGAGGACGAGCCCGCTCTGCACGTAGTCGCCCACGTCGAAGTCCTGCGCCCTCTTCGCGAAGCGCGGCATGGAGCTGTCGTACCGCTCCGACCACGCGCCCACGCCGAAACGCGCCTCGAACTGCGCGGCGGACGCACTCTTGACCGTGATCGTGAGGTTCGTCGCCGTGCCGCCACCCTGAATCGCGCCGAGGTCGCCGAACCATCCGAGGAACTCCGCGCCGCCCTGCGGGACGGCCGTGAGCGTGACCGTCGCCTCGTGGTCCAACCAGAACGACGCGGCGTCCGTCGCCGCATCCTCGCCCACCTGCACAAGGCCTTTCGACGGATTGGCGGACGCGACGTATATCTTCGCCGAAAGGACGCCGTCCTCGTACTTGTAGTCCTCCACGCCGCCGACGCCGCCGCAGTACGAGAGCGCGGGGGTGACGATTCCGTTCGCCTCGCCGTGGAACGTCCCGGCGACGATGTTCGTGAAGCCCGCGCCAAGGGTCGCGTCGTTGTACGGCACGAAGAAATGGACGGGCGTGACGACGTTCTGTCCATCAACTTCCGCCGTCTCGTCAATCGCGAACGAATAGATGCGGGCGGTCGAGAAGCACGCATACGGGCCAGGCGTGTCCGTCCGGCGCTCCGCGAAGAGCGGCGTATGGAGCTCTGCCGTGTTCGCGTGCGTTCCACCAAGCGTCTTCGTCACGATGCCGCCGGGTGCCTGGACAAGACGAAGCGTCGCGCTGTTCGCGAACGCGTCCTCCGTCGCGACGCGGCGGCGGTAGTCCACGCCCACGCCGAAGTTCGACCACCCCGCACCACCGTCGCGCATCGCGTAACCGAACACGGTACTGTCGTTCACGTAGAGGTTGCACCCCGCGACTTCACGTACGCCGAAGATGCGGGACTGCTTCGTGTTGACGAGATACTGAAAATCCGCCGTGTAGCGCGTGCCCGGATTCGTGCAGTAACCCGTGTCAACCGCGTTCGTGCTGGCGGACTGGACGTACGCGCACTGGCGGAGCGTCCCGGCCGGGTACTTCGCGGCGTATGCCGCCGCGTCCGCCGCCGTGAACGCGCGCGAGAAGAAGCGCAAGTCGTGGAATGCCACGTCGGGATTTTCCGTGGAGGAAACGCAGGGCGAGACAAGGTATGACGGCGAAGAGCAGAACTGCATCAAGTCGCCGAACGGAATATCGGTCGTCATGGTGTAGGTGGCCTTCAGTACGCCATCCCAGTAGATTTGCAGCATTCCCTTGTTACCGGACGGCGGAGCGTGGTGGACGGCGACGATCGAATGAAAACCCGTCGTATTGCCGACATCCAGCGTGAGCGTCGTCTCGTGCGACCGCTTGTTGGTCGGCACGCGCTTCTCCACATAGACCTTGAACTTGGTCGGATCGGAAGAGGCGCTGAACACGACCGACTTTTTGTTGTCGTTGTTCAGCCGCCCGAGGCCGAGAAGGACGCCGCCTTCCACGGAACCGGGACGGACGTGCATCGCCAGCGTCCAGTCGGCGTTCATCGTGGACGTGCCGATCGCGCCGTATCCAGATAAGGTCGGATGGACTGCGGTATCCGCGCCGTCGGGTCCGTAAACGGGGGCGTAGGCAGCGCTTGTTGTGACGAAGTCCGCCGACACCGCGGCGCTGCCGAAGAACACCTTCTCGCCCGACGAGAAGTCATAGCGGAAGCGATAGGATTCGAGGTCGGTCGCGAACGTCGGCGAGACCGCCGCCGCACAAACTGCAGCAACAAGCGAGATTGCCCGCTTGATCAGTGATGTTTTCATTTGCCAATCTCCTTTGAACGTCTCGTTTCCTCTGTTTCAGGGCACATCCCCCAAACAGAAAGCGGCATTACTATACCACACCTCCGCCCGCTGTACAAGTGCCAACCGCGCAAATCACGGCTCCAGGGCGTTCACCTGCTTCAGGAAGTCCTCCTTGAGGTAAATGTCCTCGCCCGTGCCGAGCGGCGTGGTGGTGACGATGCCGGTGGAGATGCTGACCCGTTTGGTGGGGGTGACGGTGTGTCCGTGCGCCGTGGTGAAGAGCTCGAACGCCTCGCCGCGCATCGAGCGCGGGTCGATGGAGCCATGCGGCGTCTGCACGACGTGCTTCATCTTCAGATTTTACCATATTTTCATTCAAATACACAATAAACAAACAAGCAAAAAATGGTTACTTTTTCGGCAAAGAATCTTGGGGCCTTTTTCTCGGGAATGAATTCGAGAAAATCAGCCCGCCACTCTACCTTTTGTTTTTAGCCGTGTAGAACATGTAGAACGTGTAGATCATGCTGCCGCATTGTGAACGGAATGGTGGGGCAAGCGGCAGAATGGTGGGGCGAGCCGTCCCGGCGAGCCGCCCGTCCCACTGGTACAACGCGCTGCCAGCGCGTTGCCGCCTACGGCCTCGCCCGACACGCCCGAACCCGAAATCGTCGCCCACCTCTTCAAGCTCTACGCCGAAAAGATGATCGCGAAAAACTTGACTTCACGCTTCATTTGTTGCCCCCCCTATTTGCTTTCAACCCCTATGCGGAAAATGCGCCTGAGGCCCTTGCGGGCGAGGGCGCGGAGGGCGTCGAGCGACTCCTCCGTGAACGGCTTGTGCTCGGCCGTGCCCTGAAGCTCCACGTAGCGCCCGTCGTCGGTCATCACGACGTTCAAGTCGACCTCCGCCGTGGAGTCGTGCGCGTAGTCGAGGTCGAGCGTGGGCGTGCCGTCGCACACGCCCACCGAGACGGCCGCCACGCGGTGGACGATCGGGTTTTCGGCGAGCGTGCCGTCCGCGAGCAGCTTCGCGATCGCGTCCTCCAGGGCGACCATCCCGCCCGTGATGGAGGCGCACCGCGTACCGCCGTCCGCCTGGAGAACGTCGCAGTCGACCGTGATCTGCCGCTCGCCGAGCTTCGTCAGGTCCACGGCGGCGCGGAGGGAGCGTCCGATGAGGCGCTGGATCTCCGTCGAGCGGGCGTCCTGCTTCAGTTTCTTGATGTCGCGGTCCTTGCGCCCGCCGCCGGTGGAGGACGGCAGCATCGCGTATTCCGCCGTCACCCAGCCCTTCCCGGTGCCCTTCAGGAAGGACGGAACCTTGTCGTCCACGCTCGCGGTGCAGAGCACCCACGTGTCGCCCCACTTGACGAGCACGCTCCCAGGGGCGTACTTGGTGAAGTTGCGCACGAACTCGATCGGACGCAACTGGTCGCTTCGTCTCTTGGCTGGATGCTTCATCTTGCTTGCTCCTTCACTACAGTGAAACGGGTCCGGGGCGGAGGATCTCCGCCGAGCCGTCAGGGGCGATGCGGGCCACCGTGGACGGCACGCCGCCCGGCGACACGCCGTCGTCCACCACGAGGTCGGCCGAAAGTCCCACGTCCGCGAGCGCCTGCGGTACGTCGGTGGCCGCGCGCCGCCCCGAGAGGTTCGCGCTCGTCACGCGCAGCGCGCCGCCGCACGCGGCGATCAGGCGGCGCGTCCACGCATGGTCGGGCACGCGCACGCCCTCGCCCTGCGCCACCACGGTGAGCGCGCCCGGCCAGTGGCGCCGCCCCGCGTCCGCCGCCGCCGCGCCCACGAAGCGCGCCGCCGCGTCGGCGTCCGCCGCGAGCAGCGCGATCGGCTTCTGCTCGGCGCGTCCCTTGATCGTGTAGAGGCGTCGCACCGCCTCCGCGCAGTCAGGGCGTGCCGCGAGGCCGTAGACGGTGTCGGTGGGGATCACCGCCACGCCGCCTGCGTTCAGCACGCGCGCCGCCTCCGCGAGCCCCGCCTCGTCCGCGCGGACGGTCTTCGCCGAACGCCTTGCCGTTCTCGCCCAGGCCGGCGGCGGCGCCTCGAACGTGCAGGTCTCGTGCGTGCGGGGGTGGACGAACGAAAGACGCCATGCGTGGAGACACAGCCCGCGCCCGCCCGTTCCGTACCGCACGTCGCCGCACACCGGATGGCCCGCCTCGGCGAAGTGGACGCGTATCTGGTTGCGGCGGCCGCTCTTCAGGACGACCTTCACGAGCGACGCGTTGCGTCCCTCCTCCAGCACCTCCCACTCCGTGCGCGCGAACTTGCCGCACGCGGGGTCGGACACGCTGTACACGTTGAGCGTCTTCGGGTCTTCGCAGAGATAGCTCTCGAACGCGCCGGACGGCGCGTCCATCTTCCCCTCGACGCGCGCGAGGTAGGTCTTCTCCGTCAGCTCGTTCCAGTTCGAGCGGAAGTAGTCCTGCACCTCCTCGCTCTTCGCCACCATCATCACGCCAGACGTGTCGCGGTCGAGCCTGTGCACGAGGTACACGCGCAGGCGGCTCTTCGACTGCCCCTTCCGCACCCAGTCGCCAAGCGCGTCCTCGACGGTGTGCTCGCGCACACGCGCGGACGCCCCGCAGCGCGTCGCCTGCGACAGCACGCCGGCCGCCTTCTCCACGACGATCACGTCCGCGTCCTCGTGGAGGATGCGCACGCCCCGGATGCGACGGTGCTTTCTGCCATGGCTTGTCATGCGAGTAGTATACCAAAAGAATCCGCAGACGACCACTTCCGCGCGCGGCCGGGGTTTGGTAAAATACGCGCATGGCCGGAGAGATCGTCAAGACGCAGGGCATCGTGCTGGCGGTGCATCCGTGGTCCCAGACAAGCCACGTCGTCACGTGGCTCACGCCCGACCACGGTCCCGTCACCACGCTCGTCAAGGGCGCGGTGCGCGCGAAAAGCGCCTTCCTCGGGCAGTACGACCTCTTCTACCGCTGCGACCTCCTCTACTACGCCCGCGCCTCCGGCGACCTCCACGCCCTGCGCGAGGTCACGCCGCGCAACCTGCGCACGCACCTGCGCGGCGACTGGCGCGCCACCGCCCTCGCCGCCTACGCAGCCGACCTCGTCAGCGAACTCGCGCCGCCGGGAGAGGAGTCGTCGGACTGGTTCGACTTCCTCGACGCCTTCCTCGAACCCGCCGCCGGCGCCGACCCCCTCGCGCGGCTCATCCGCCTGGAGGGCAGGCTGCTCGACCTTGCCGGACTCTCCCCCGACTTCAGCGGAATCGATCCCGCCGCGCCCTGGACGCCCTTCGCGCTCGACAGCGGACGCTGCGGCCCCGGCACGCGCACCGTGCGCCTTGCGCCACGCACCGTGGCCGCCATCCGCCGGCCAGACGCCCCGGACGTCTCCCCTGAAGAAAGGAAAGACGCCGTGCGTTTCCTCGGCGTCTTCCTTTCGTACCACATCGAGCGTCCGCCGGACATCCGGCGCTCGCTCGTGGCGCTCATCGCTGACTAGCGCTACTTCTTCGCCTCGGCGGGCTTCGCAGGCGCGGCAGGCTTCGCAGGCGCGGCGGGCTTCTTCGCCTCGGCGGGCTTCGCAGGCGCGGGAATTGGCTTGACCTCAACGGGCTTCGACTCGATCTTCTGCGCCGGCCTCGGCTTGGCGGCCGGCTTCTGGGGCGCAGGCGGCATGAGTCCGCTCGTCTTGAGAAGGTCCTGGAGGTACTCCTGGAACTTCTGCTGCATCTGCTGGTTCTTCATCATCCGCTCGACGTCCTCGATCTTCGGCTTCCGCTCGGCGACGAGCTTCTCGACTTCCGCAGCCGTCGGCGCCTTGGCGGGAATCTTCTCCGACACGAGGATCAGGTGCCAGCCGAACGAGGTCTTGATTGCCTCGTAAACCTTGCCGACCTCCTGCGCGAACGCGGCCTTGTCGAATTCCGGCACCATCTGTCCGTGCCTGAACGCGCCGAGGTCGCCGCCCTTATCCTTCGACGGGCAGTCCGACTTCTCCTTCGCGAGCTCCGCGAACTTCGTCTTCAGCGCGTCGCCCTTGAGGTCCTTCACCTGCGCATACAGCGCGTCGATCTCCTTCTTGGCCGCCTCGTCCGTCTTGCCCTCGCCCGTCTTGACGAGGATGTGCGACGCGCGCACCATCTCCGGCCGGGGCGCCTTCGCGCTCTCGGTGACGTTGGAGACGATCTCGTTGTACTGTTTCTTGAGCTCCTCGGGGTCGACCTTGACCTTTGAGCCGATCTCCTGTTCGACGAACTTGTTGATCAAGACGCTCTCCCGGAAGTCGGCGCGCGCGCGCTCGGCGCCCAGCGGGTGCGCCGCGAACATCGCCTCCATCGTAGCCGGCGCGCCCGGACGGCCCTGGTAGGACTTGATCATCTTGTTCCCCTGCTCCGCGACCTCCGCGTCCGTGACGGACACGTCCTTCTTCTTCGCCTCGTTCAGCAGCAGCGTCTTCGTGACGAACTGCTGCTTGAGCTGCATGAACAGGTAGTCCTTGGCCTGCGCGATCTGATCCGGCGGGATCTGCGCCTTGCGCGCCTCGATGAACTTTGCGACGTCGGCGTCGATTTCGCCGCGCGTCAGCACCACGTCTCCGACTTTCGCGACGACTTCCTTCGCGTCGCCCGGGGCGGGCAGCGCGCCCGCCGGGGCGTTCGCCCCCTCGCCCGCCGCATCGGCGGGCTTCTTGTCGCATCCAGCGTAGAAAAGCCCCGAAACAACCAGGGCGACGGTCATCAGCTTCTTCATTTCTCTTCTCCTTGCAGTTGTTTGACGTCAGGTCAGTTGGCGGGCTGCGCGAAGCCGTTCGCCTTGAGCAGTCCCTGGAGGTACTCCTGGAACTTCTGCTGGATCTGCTGGCTCTTGATCCGGTTCTCCACTTCAGCCATCTTCGGCGCCTGCTCGGCGACGGCCTTGCGCACGTCGTCGTCGCTCGGCGTCTTGGCGGGGACCTTTTCCGTCACGAGGACGAGATGCCAGCCGAACGACGTCTTGACCGGCGCATAGAGCTTGCCGATTTCCTGCTCGAACGCGGCCTTTTCGAATTCCGGCACCATCTGTCCGTGGCCGAACAGGCCGAGGTCGCCGCCCCTCTCCTTCGACGGGCAGTCGGACTTCTCCTTCGCGAGGTCGGCGAACGCCTTCGCGCGGTCGCCCTCCGGCACGGCCTTCAGCTGCGCGTGCAACGCGTCGATCTCCTTCTTGGCCGCGTCGTCCGTCTTGCCGCCTCCCGTCTTCACGAGGATGTGCGACGCGCGCACCTTCTCGGGCTGGGGCGCCTTCGCGCGCTGGGTGATGTTGGAGACGATGGCGTCGTACTGCTTCTTGACCTCGGCTGGATCGGCCTTGATCTTGGACGCGACTTCCTGTTCGACGAACTTGTTGATGAGCACGCTGTCCCTGAACTCCGCGCGCGCGCGGTCCGCGCCCAGCGGATGCAGCGCGAACATCGCCTCCATGGAGTCCGGCGCGCCCGGGCGGCCCTGGAAGGACTTGATCATCTTGTCCCCCTGCTCGGCGACCTCCGCGTCCGTGACGGACAGGCCCTTCTTCTGCGCCTCGTTCAGCAGAAGCGTCTTCGTGACGAACTGCTGGCGGAACTGCTGGGCCAGGTAGCTCTTGGCCTGCTCGAGCTGGGCGGCCGGGATCTGCGCCTTCCGCGCCTCGACGAACTTGGCGATGTCCGCGTCGAGCTCGCCGCGCGTGAGCACGGCCCCGCCGACTTTCACGACCACTTCCTTCGGGTCTGCGGATTCAGGAGCCTTCTGGGCCTGCCCCGCGCACATCATCGCCGCCAGCGACACCGCGCCGGCCATCAATTTGACTTTCATCTTGTCTCCTTTTAGTTCAAGAGCCGGATATGATACACAAACGCCCCCGCAGATGTCAAGTGCGCTAGTAGCCGAGTTCTTCGTCCACGAGAACCACGTGCACGTCCGTCGAGCGCGGCCGCCGGTCCATCACCACCGTCACCATGCAGATGCGGTCGGGCGAGCTGCAGTCCGCGCATTCCCCCGTGAGCGCGCACGGCGTCCGCTTGTTGAGGCGCCGGCAGTTGGGCGGGCACGCGCAGCGCTTGATGCGCGCCACGGCGTCGTCGAGGCCGCCGTCCACGAGCTTGTTGCGCCCCACCACGAACACGACCTTCTTCGGTCCGTAGATCGACGCCGCCACGCGGTTGCCGTTGCCGTCGATGTTGACGAGCCGCCCGTCCAGCGTGAGCGCGTTGGCGCTGAGCAGGAAGAGGTCGCACGTCAGCTCGCGGTGCATCACATCCACCTTCTTCTCCGGCGACAGCGACGGGTCGCCGTGCCGCAGGATCTCCTTCCCGGCCGCCGCCAGCGCCTCGACGAGGCCGATCGACTTGACCGTCACCGACCCGCCGAAGCCCACCGACTGCGCCGTCTCGGCCTCCTTCATCACGTAGTCGCGCGCCTCGGCGCCCGTCGCGCAGCACACCGCGGTGAACCCGCGTTTCCGCAGGGCCTCGGCCGTCTTTTCAAGCTGTCCGTCCATTGCACTCTCCTTTTCGACTGTCCGTCATCCGCGCACGCCCTGCCACGACTCGAAGCGTCGGCGCGCGAGCGCGCGGTAGGACGCCCCCGCGCCGCCGTTCACGAACGGGTCGATCGTGATGCCCCCGCGCGCGGCGAACTTGCCGTACACCTCGAGGTATTTCGGCTTCAACAGCTTCCAGATGTCGTCGTAGACCACGTTCACCACGTCCTCGTGGAAGTCGCCGTGGTTGCGGAACCCGAAGAGGTACAGCTTGAGCGACTTCGACTCCACGAGCCTCTTCGACGGGATGTAGCGGATCGTGAGCGTCGCGAAGTCGGGCTGGCCCGTCTTCGGACAGAGCGTGGTGAACTCCGGGCACGTGAACGTGACCCAGTAGTCGCGCTCGGGATGCCGGTTCTCGAACGCGTCGAGCATCGACGGGTCGTAGTCCCCCGTCGCCTGCACCGTGCGCCCGAGCGCCTTCAGGCTGTCCAGGTCCTTGCGCATCATTTCGCCACGTCCACGGAGAGCCCCAGGTCGATGAACTGTCCGCCGACGGTCTGGATCACCTTGACGGCGATCACGTTGTCGCCCTCCTTCACGGCGGCGGCGAACTTCTCCGCCGGCACCGGGAACGGCGTCCAGTTCGTGTTGTAGCCATTCACGGAGAGGATCAGCTCGCCGTTCAGGTAGACCTCGGCGTCCTCGTCGTGGAACATGTCGATGGTCGCCTGGAGAATCCTGCCCGCCGGCTTCTTGTACGTGAAGTGGCGGCGCAACCAGATCTCGGGCGTCTCCCACTTCGTGGCGCCCTTGGCGTGCGGATGGTCCTTGAGGATGAAGGCACTGCCGAACCCGCCGGCGGAACGCGCCCACGCGGAATCGTCGAAGCCGGGCTTCTCCCATCCGGCGGCAGGCGCCGTCGTGGTCCACGCCCAGGCGTTGACGTCCGGATCGAGGCGCTTGGCGAACACCTTCGACTCGCGCGGCGTAATGCCGACTGCGAAGGCGGCGCGCACGCGGCCGTGCACCTCCGCCAGCGCCTTCTCGTCGAACTTCACCACCTTGCGGTCGTACGTGATGAGGCCGTTGATCTCGCCCTCGACGTCCGTGGTCTGCGTGTAGACGCTGCCGGACAGACCTTTCATCGCAAGGCCGCCCACATGGTCCATGAGCGACACGAACTTGCCCTGCACGGCCTTGCGGTCGGTGTCCTTGCCCGTGCCGCCGTAGCCCCACGCCTTGTCCGTCCAGAGGTGCCCGTCCACGCGGCAGCCGATGCCGCCGAACTCGCCGAGGAAGCTCGCGCGACGGTCGTTGACGGGCCACATTCCCGGACGCCGGCCGTAGTCGTGGCGGTCCACGAGGTCGGCGGCCTCCTCAACGCCCGCCGGCTTGTGGCGGCCCTTGTTGCCGCCCTCGTAGTCGTTCCAGCCCGAGGGGCCGTCGACGATGCGCGAGGGGTCGTACTTCTGCGTCCACACGAGCGTCGCGTGGGTGAGGAACTCGCCGGGCTGTCCCCAGCTTTCGTTGTAGGGGATCCAGCTCACGATGCTGGGCACGTTGTAGAGGTGGTCGATCATCTCCTTCAGCTCGCGGCGGTAGAAGCCGTAGCGCTGGGTTTTGTCGCCGGAGCCGGACGGCATGTCCTGCATCACCATGATGCCGAGCGTGTCGCAGAGGTAGTAGTAGCGGCGCGGCTCCACCTTGATGTGCTTGCGCATCATGTCGTAGCCCATCGCCTTGAGCTTCTTGATGTCGTAGGCCATCGCCTCGTCGGAGGGCGGCGTGAGGAGGCCGTCCGGCCACCAGCCCTGGTCGAGCGTGCCGATGAGGAAGCGCGGCTTGTTGTTGAAGAAGATGCGCAGAATGCCGTTCGCGTCCTTCTTGACTTCGATCTTCCGCATGCCGAAGTAGCCCTGCACCTTGTCCGCGCCGCAGACGGCCGTGAAGTCGTAGAGCGCGGGAGATTCGGGACTCCACAGCTTGAATCCGGCGGGCAGTTTCACCACCGCGACGCCGTCCTTCGTCGTCGCCGTCAGGCCCTTGACGGCCTCGATTGCCACCGCGACCTCCGGACGGCTGAATCCACCGCCCGCCACGTCGAACTCGAAACGCACCGTTCCCGCGTCGATGTCGGGCGTGACCTTGTATCCCGCGATGTGGACGGCCGGCACGGTCTCGAGCCACACCGTGCCGCCGATGCCGGTGGAGCGCGTGTAGAAGCAGCCCCTCGGCTTGAACGACTGCTTGCCGAAGGAGCCGATGAAGGACGCGGTCGGGTCCCAGATCGCGACGACCAGCTCGTTCGCGCCCTTCTTCACGAAGTCGGTGACGTCGTACGAGAACGGCATCTGCCCGCCTTCGTGCGGGACGCACAGCTCGCGCCCGTTCACGTACACCATCGCGCGGAAGTCGGCCTGCTCGAAGTGGAGGAGAAGACGCTCGCCGGTCTTCACGTCCGCGTCGAACGACCGCTTGTACCAGAGCGTTTCGCTCGGCTCGACCAGCCGCCCCACGCCCGAAAGCGTGCTCTCGATCACGAACGGCACGAGGATCTCGCCGGCCCACTTCGCCGGACACCCCGGCGCGTCCTTCGTGACGGCGTACTGCCAGAGGCCGTTCAGGTTGGTCCAGTTCGCGCGCGCCATCTGCGGGCGCGGGTACTCCCGCCAGGCGTTTGCGGGCGTGATCTTCTCGCCCCACGGCGTCTTCATGCCGGGCACCTGCTGCCAGGCACTTGCAACGGCGGTGGCCAGCGCGGCGACCGCGAGAATCGATCGTTTCATCTATGGAACTCCTCTTCTGGGTTTATGTGCACGGCGAACAGTATAGCAAAAAAATGTCGGCTTGTGGGGAACGGACGAATCGTGTATACTTTTCACCCGTTCGCGCCACCAGCCGTGACGGCGGGGGAGGCGGACAGGATTCTCAAAAACAGGAAAAACGATATGGACCGCAAACTGACCATCATGCCGTGCCTCGACATGATCAACGGACGCGTCGTCAAGGGCGTCAACTTCGTGAACATCAAGGACGCGGGCGACCCCGTCGAATGCTGCCGGGCGTACTGCGCCGCCGGCGCCGACGAACTCGCGATGCTGGACATCACCGCGACCGTCGAGGGGCGCAAGACCCTCCTCGAGGTCGTGCGCAAGGTCGCGGACGCCGTCACGGTGCCCTTCACGATGGGCGGCGGCATCTCGTCGCCCGCCGCCGCCGAGGAGGTGCTCAAGGCCGGCGCGAACAAGGTCTCGACCTCCTCCGCCGTGTTCCGCCGCCCCGAGATGATCGGGGAGATGGTGCGCGCGTTCGGTCCGGAGCGCGTGACGGTGGCGATCGACGTCGCCCAGAACGCGGCGATGCCGTCCGGCTACGAGGTGTACATCGACGGCGGCCGCACGGCGACGGGCAAGGACGCGATCGAGTGGGCGAAGCAGGTCAACGACTTCGGCGTCGCGTGCATCCTGCCCACCTCCAAGTCGACGGACGGCGTGCGCACGGGCTACGACCTGCCGCTCATCCGCAAGATCCGCGCGATCACGGACGCGTCCGTCGTCGCCTCGGGCGGCGCGGGCACGATGGAGCACTTCGCCGAGGCCGCCGAGGCCGGCGCCGACGTGCTGCTCGCCGCGTCGGTCTTCCACTTCCACGTCATCGGCATCCCGGAGCTGAAGAAGTTCCTCGCCGGACGCGGACTCGCCGTCTCACTCTGACGGGGCCGAGAGCAGGCTGCGGAGCGCGGCGAGCTGCGGCGGGTCGCCGATGACGACCGCCACGTCGCCCGCCTCGAACGTCCACGTGGGCCCGGGATTGCGGAAGCGGTTCCCGGCGCGCTCCACGGCCACCACGCTCGCGCCCGTCTTCGCGCGGATGTCGAGCGAGCGGATCGACTCGCCGATCGCCGGGGAGGCCTCGGGAATGGCGAGGTGCACGTAGAAGTCGCCCGGCACGGTGAGCGTCACGTCGCCGCGCGCCGTCGCCCGGCGCGTGCGGCGCCGCTCGGCCGCAAGCGCGGAGTTGAACCGGTAGCTCGCCATGCGCCCCGCGCGCTTGAAGCGCTTCCAGCCCACGACCGCCGCCACCAGGAGAAGCACGTCGATCGTGATGCGGGCCGGCAGCTCCGTGGGGAGGAGGTTCACGTTGATCATCACGAGCTGCACGAAGGAAAGCGCGAACACCACCGCCCAGCACACCCACGTGACGAACTGGCGCACGGCGGCCTTCCATTTTTTCGGCTGGCGCGTGCCCGTGAGGACGACCGCGATGTCGCGCCCGATCGACACCGCGAGCCCGAGCGCGGGCGCAAGCATGAACACGCAGAAGAGGTTCGCCACGAGGCAGAAGAAGAAGGCCTTGTGGTCGTTGAAGAAGCGCGAGAAGAGCGTATAGTCGAGGCGCGCGAGCATCGTGGCGGCGATCGCCACGGCGAAGTTCAGCAGGAACACCACGCCGAGCCACGCGGCGCGGCTGCGCAGGTGCTTCTGCAGCTGCGACGGCACGGAGGCGTTCCGGATGCGGGAAAGCCAGTCCTGGTACGCCGCGATCCAGCCGCGCACGCGCTCCGGGAGATGCGCCTCGCACCAGTCGCCCACGCGGTCCGACGCGCGGAGCATCGCGGGGTTGATGCAGGTGGTGACGAGCGAGACGGCCACGACCACCTGGTAGATGGGGCTCGCCGTGTCGCCCGTCTCCGTCATGTAGATGAGCGCCACCATGTAGGCGAACTCGCCGATCTGGGCGAGGCCGAAACCGGTCTGCACCGCGTTCTTCACGCTCTGGCCCGTGAGCAGGGACATGAAGCAGCAGTTGAACCCCTTCCCGAAGACGACGAGCAGCACGAGGCCGAGGATCAGCGGGATGTTGCGGAAGCACGTCACGGGGTCGACGAGGAGGCCGATCGTCACGAAGAACACGGCCGAGAACATGCTCCGCAGCGGCCCGGCGAGCGCATGGAGGCGGTTGCGCACGTCGCTCGACGCGCCGAGGATGCCCACGAGGAAGGCGCCGAGCGCGAGGGAGTAGTCCAGCTTGAACGCGAGGAAGCTCACGAAGAAGCAGAGCCCGAGGATGGTGAGGAGAAGCGTCTCGTCGTCCTTCAGCAGCGCGACGCGGTTGAGGATGCGCGGCGCGAAGACGAGGCCGAACACGAGCACGCCCGTGAAGAACACCAGGAGCCCGCCGAGCGACATCCCCACCGCGCCCATGTTCATCCCCTTCCCGGTCGCCACGCCCGTCACGAGGGCGATCACGCCCACGCAGAGGATGTCCTCGAAGATCGTGGTGCCGAAGATGTAGCGCACGAACGGGCGGTCGCCCCAGCGCATCTCCTCGATCGTCTTGGCGAGAAGCGTGGTGGCGGAGTCACACAGCGCCGCGCCGAGGAAGAGGCTCGGCACGCTCCCCCAGCCCAGCATGTGCGTGCCCACCGTGTAGCCGAGCCAGATCATCATCAGCGTGTCGAAGATCGCCGTGGGCACCGTGACGTGCTTCACCTTCTTCATGTCGTCCGCGCTGAACTCCAGTCCGAGCGTGAACATGAGGAACACGATGCCGAGCTGGCCGATGGTGCCAATGGACTTGGGGTCCGCGAGGAACGACCCGCCCCACGTGTGCTCGCTCATCAGAATGCCGGCGAGCAGGTAGCCGATCACCTTCGGCCACCCAAGGCGCGTGAAGATGACCGACACCAGACCGACGACCGCCATCATCACGGCCAGGTCCTGGAAAAACAGACTTTCGCTCATGGCCGCGTATTATACCACAATCCGGGCATCCGCCCTTTCTCTTCGGAAGTTGTTCACTTGATTACGCTCTTCTCTTCGTCAGGTTTCATTTACCGCCCTCCGCGTGCTCCAGCTCAAACGGCAGCATGTAAACGGGGAGCCGCAACGCACCGCCCTCATCCGAATACGCGCCCGTGTGATTCGTTCTTGCCGAATTCTTCCGCAATCCAGCTCTTCCCGACACGGCGTGCGCCGTCAATGAGAAGCGCGACTTTTCGCGCATCCCGCCGCTTCCACTCGAGAAGTTTTTCATAAATCTTTCTTTTCATGGTCTTGATCGCGGATTTTTATCCAACTGCACGGTTTTGAGCTGAACACGACGATGTTTTTACACCATTTTGACTCGAAACAGCGCGCATTATATCACGATTTTGACCTGAAAGCAAGACTGCCTACTACTTCAGCAGCGGCGCATGGCATCGGCTGCAGCGGTCGGCCTCCAGCGGATTCTCCTTCGAGCAGACGACGCAGCGAAGTTTCCCCGCCTTGGGCTTGTCGTAGAGCTCGTACGGGAAATCAAACTGCGGATGGTAGCGGAACCGGTCGCCCACGCTCATGAAGTTCCACACGAACGGCCTGAACCCCGTCTCCTTGATCTTCTTCTTGCGCCCGTCCGTCGTGCGCACGACCGTGATGTAAAGGACGCGGTCCTCTTTGGAATCGTTGTGGTTGCGGTGCAGGTTCTTCTCGATGATCTTGTCGGTGACGACCGCCTCGTAGGGTTTCCTGAACGAGTGTACGATCTTGCACAATACCGAGCAGACGATGATCGCGCCGGCGATCACGAGCCCCATCGGAATCGCATGTTCCGGCTTGACCGCGTCCGGCGCAAACTTCGAGATGACCGTTGGCGCGACAAGCGCGATGATGCAGGTGACAACGCCCCACTTGAACGCCGCCTTGCGGTTCTTGGCGATCGCGGCGGCGATCTCCGGACTGTCAACGCGGTCCGACCAGCCTGGTTCGGGGACACCGTTCTTCTCTACGTATGCCATTTGAGGTTCCTTTCTTTTCAAGTTTCGGTTTTGCATCCAAAATCACTCGTCCATCGCCATGCGGAAGCCGATATGCGGGGCAGGCCAGTCCTGTGGACACGACTGCCGCCAGACACTGCGGCATCCGTATGGAAAATACGTGTAATTGCCGCCGCGCAATGTACGCTGACTCGTAAAGGGGTAGCCCTTAGGATCGACAAGTTCCCTTGTCTCCATCGTGCTGAGATACGCATTGAATTTGTCCGAACAGAGTTCTGACACGTTTCCAGTCATGTCATGGAATCCCCAAGGGTTTTGCGGGTACGATCCCACCTTGACGGGACGGCCGATATTTGGACCTTTGCTCATGGTGCCAAATGGCCTTGTACCATTGCAGTTCGTCTCTTGTCCGTTACAGACATCTCCCCACGGGAAGGCGGTGTCTGTTCCCGCCTTGCAGGCGTATTCCCGCCGGGGAGCGTGATGGTCTTCGTCTTGGCGTGGACGGGGCTTGGCAAGGCCTGTTCACGGCGCTGCGCCTCGGCCTCGGCTTTCGTCTTCTCAGACTTTTGCTCCGTCATGACATCGCCACTGGGCCGACGATTCACCTCTGCCGGGGGTTCGTCCTTCCCGCATCCCGCGATGCAAAGAGCCGCGATTCCGACGAGTGCGAACCGCACCGCCGTAAGGCGAAATGTAGCGGCCATGGTCTTTGTCTGGTTACTCTTCATCTTAAGGTTCCTTTCTTTAGGTTTTGGAAAATGCATCAATCATCATCGCCGTTTTTTCTGTTCCCGGTCCAGAGCGTCGTTGATGGCCTTCGGCGTGAAGAAGTTGGGAACGTTGATTTCCGGCACCGGCACGTTCTTGGCGTTGAGGCATTTGCTCACCTGGTCCGCCCAGGTGTTCAGGTCCAGCTTGTATTTCTGGAGCGCCTTCGTGAATTCCGCCGGCGAGACGTCCTGTCCCACGCGCTTGGCGAGCGCGTGCAGGTCCTGCAGATGCGGCGGCATCGGATGGCCGAGGACCCTGTTTGCGCCGCGCGGAACGATGATGTTGTCCGTCTGCTTGGTGATCTGCCGGATGCCCTCGCACACGTCGCCCACCGCCTGGCACCGGAGCTCGAAGGCCTTCTCGAGCAGCTTCGCCTTCGCCGAGCCCTTGTACTTCGCCGCGAGGGCCTCCCACTCCGCCGCGCGGGCGAGCTTGTCGCTCGCCGTCGGCCCCCACCACTCCACGCCCTTGTGCTTGATGGACGCCGCGTTGATGGTCGGGTTGTGGAGGTCGTTCGAGAGGAGGTATTTGTTGATCTTGCCGTCCTTGGTCATGCCGATCATCCCGGGCAGGTCCTCGTAGCCGTCGAGGTTGTGCTCGAACACGTAGCTGGCCGCGTCGCCGTTGGGGTTGACGTAGGTGACGTCCTTGCCCTTCATGAACTTCAGCGCCTCGTCGATGCTCGGCGGCTCCTGCCCGCCGTGCATCTTCTTCCAGAGACGGCGCGCGACGGACCTCTGTCCGATGGTCTGGTCGATCGTCAGGTCCTTCGTGCGGTCGGAGAAGACCTTCTGCATGAAGGAGATGTCGCGGTCGCCCGGCACCTTCTTGCCGGTCAGGTAGTCCGTCTTGACTCCGTTTGAGGCGTTCATCACGTAGAGCTGGTCGGGCGGGACGCCGAGCTCCTTCGCGATGTCGCCCAGCGCCTCGCGCTGCACGCTGTCGAGCAGGTTCTCGCGGTAGTTGTTGAACTGCGCGCGCATGCGCTTGGCGTAGTCGCCCCTCACCTCCTGGAGCTTCTTGAGCGCGCACTTGTCGCTCCACACCTCGTCGGCGAGACGGCGGTACTCATCCTTCGCGGCCTTGAGGGCGGGCTTGTTGTTCTTCGCCGCGTCCTCCATCGCCTGCTGGGCCTTCTGGAGCTTGCGGACCTTCTTCAGGCCGTTCTCCATCGCCTCCTCGTACTGCTTCACGGCCTTGAGCTCGGCCGGCGACATGTCCTTGCGCGACTTCTTCAGGAGCTCCTCCGCCCGCTTCGCCGCCTCCTCCTCGGAGCGGACGACGTTCTCGACCGCCTTGGCCGCAGTCTTCGTTCCGCCGCCGAGGAAGTTCTTGCAGGTCTGGAGAGCCTTGTCGCCGGCCTTGTAGAGGCTGGACTTGCTCTGCAGCCACGAGTCGGCCCCGTCCATCGCCTTGCGGTATCTGCCCGCCCACATCTGCATCGTGGCGTTCAAGTCGATGTTCGCCGACTTCGCCGCGCCCTGGATCGCGCCCTGCGCGATCATCTCCATGAGGACCTGCTTGCCGATCTCCTCCGCGCCGATCTTGAACGCGGCCAAGAAGCCGAATTCCTTGGCGTCCTTGCACGTCATGATCTCGTTCTGCATGTTCTCGAGCACGGTCATCGTGGTGAACACGTGCTCGGACACGCCGCCGGTGAGGACGCCCATCGCCATCCGGCCGAGGAAGCCCGTGTTGTCGCGAAGCCCCTGCATGAACGCATAGCACGCCTTCAGGTCGTCGCTGAACGTCACCTTGTAGGGCACTCCGTTCGCGCCCATGAACCTTCCCTCGATGAATCCCACGTATGTATCCATCACACTCTTGACCTGGCGTTCATCGTAGCCGAAGCGGCTGTCGTAGCCGTCGATCATGCGGTCGATCATGTTCCGCAGCGAGAACAGGCGGTTGATGCACGTGCCCTCGATCTTGAACCTGATGCGCTCCAGCCGCTTGCGGATGTGCGCGTCGCGGTCAAGGCACTCACGCTCGTCGTCCGAGTTCTCGAAGACGCGCATCGGCTGCGAGTGGAGAAGCACGTGCTTCTTCGCCGTGAACGTGCGGGTGAAGTTCGACACCCTGTTGCTGTACACGGCATCTACCTCAAGGTCCGCCAGAAGGCGGAGCGGCGGGTCCAGAACACCCTTCGTCGGCCCGATCTTGACTACGTGCGAGCCGTTCGCGCGCGTCTTGCCCGTCGAGATCGCCTTGATCCCGAGCCTGTCTACTAGCTCCTGGTGGTTCTCCTCGGCGTCGCGCGTCTGGCAGTAGCGGTCGTTCGCGACCTTCGTGGCCGTCACGCGCGTCGCCTTGGGCACGGCCGGGATGCGGATGAAGTCCGCCCTGTCCTCGTCGTAGAGGAGCAGCAGCATCGCGCCTTCGCGCAGCGGGACCTCGAAGTCCTCCTGCCGGATGACGTACTTGTCGTCCGGGTCCTTCTCCGGGTCTCCCGCGATGTCCTGCCTGTCCAGCTTGTACTTGCTCTTCTCGCCCATTTCGAGGTAGCAGGGTATCGTGTTCGCCTGCAGCATGAACGAGAGGCCCAGGTGGATGCGGTAGATCGGGAACGTCTCATAGACCTTCACGTAGCCCTTCTCGCCCTTCTTGCCGCTTTCCGCGACGACCTTCAGGAGGATTCCCTCGCTCGTCCCCGCCGGAAGCTCGTACGTGCCGGTCTCCTTGATGACAGCCTCCCAAAGCCCCTTGTCGCCGAACTTCTTATCCTTGACGGCCTCGACGCTGTAGGGGATCGGTTCCTTGACCGCGTCCGCCTCAAGGTACCTGCCGTCCTCGCCGGCGGCGCCCATGCGCCGGAAGCCCGCCTTCACCGTGTACTCCCTGTTCGTGGGCATGTTTAGGACGGCGAACGGAATGCGGTACTCGTCCAGCCCGACCTTCTGCTTCTTCTTGTCCTCGCTCTTCAGGACGAACTTGTCCTTGTTCGCGGGAAGACCCATGTCCTTCTGCGCGAACTTGACCGCCGCCTCGCCCTGCTCTTCTTCCGGCTCCTCCGGCGGCTCTTGCGGTTTTTGCGGCTCAACGTCAGGGTCGCGGTTCTCGTAGATGAAATAGACGATGGATCTAACATTGCCATTGCCGGGATAGCTGTCGCCGGGCAGCACACCCAGGGCATTAAAATCGCAGTAATTGTTCAACCCCGCCTCAATGGACGCATAATAGTATCCGCCACCGCCGAATCCATAGTTTGTGTCTACTGCGAGGGTTTTCGTGGCCGTCATTTCCCGCTTCTGATTTTTGTCTAAATCTGCAATCGAATAGGCTTCCGGTTCGGTGCCGAAAGAGGATGTGTACGACGACCTCGCTTGCCTGTAAACGATCTTGTCCTTCTTGGCAGCGCCTTCAAATTCCGCACTGCCGTTCTCATGCCTCTTTCCAAGATCGGCATCAACATCGATTTTTCCCCTGTCCGCTCTCACATAAACGTTCATCCCCTTGTAGGCGTATTCCGGTTTCCTCCCGGAATATTTCGAGGTCCTGAGCGCGGCGCGCGATACGCCCGTGCAGTTGAACACCAAGTTGCTTGGAAATGTTCTGAAGCCCTTTCCCTTTGAATAGTAAATGTCTATGCGCTCGCTTGGCATTGTCCACCTAAGAGATGCCGAACACTGCCCGAAACTGTATTTCCCGGAAGAAGCGTCATATCCCGTGAACTCGTCCATGTCGCAGCAGAGCGACACGGGAGATGCCAATATGTTCTTTGGTTCTCGGATTTTCTTTTTGATTTCCTTGCCGTCAATTTTGTACTTGAATGCTGCTCCGTTGTTCTTGATGCAGTACACCTGGATTTCACGGAGCTTCCTGTACCCGACTAACTCCATGCCTTCCGGCGGCTTTTCGTCGGTCTCCGCCGTCTTCGGCTCTCCGTCCTCATATTTCCAGGGCGGCTGTACACGAACAACCTCCGTCTTGTTCTCACCGTCCCAGTCCGGCGGGATGTACCCTTCAGGATCTTCTTCCGGCTTTTTTCCGCCGCCGGGCTGCGGCTCGTCGCCGCCACCGCCCGTTGTGCCAGGCTTTTTCCCGCCGTCTCCACCTTCCGTGGGATTGGTCGCAACGGGCGGCTTGCCGCCGGATTTCCTGTCGGCAAGTTTCTTCCTGATTTCCTCCACCCACTTGAGCGTTTCTTCGTCGTTCGCCTCCTTCGCGAGTGTTTCAAGGAGGTCGATAAGCTTCTCGATGCCCGGCTCGTCGAGGTGCGTCTCGATGTACGCCTTGAGCGCGGGAATCTTCTCGGCGGCGGAAAGCCCGTTGTCCTCTGAAAACATGGTGAGCGTCTGCTGGACTTCAGCGCTCGGTTTCTGTTCGCTGCCGACCGGTGTGCCATCGGGGTTGAGGTAATCTGGAGCGCGCTTTGTGTCCGGCATCTTCACCGGTTCCTGTCGCAGCATCCCGCCATGCGCTGAGGCGGGATAGAAACACCCTACTCCTCCGTTGACTTTCGAAGTGGGTGTCGCACTACCGCCCTGCAAGGTCGTGCCCCCGCCAGACGAGGAAGTTCCGCCACCACCAGACGAGGAAGCCCCTCCGCCGCCCTGCGAAGTCGTGCCCCCGCCAGACGAGGAAGTTCCTCCGCCGCCCTGCGTAGTTGTTCCGCCGCCAGTTCCCTCAGTGCCCGCATAGATTTTGAGGTCTGCCCAGTAAATCGTCCCGCCGCTGGGGGCGGGGTCGGCGGATAGAAGGATGTAACCGCCCGCCTTGGAGCAGTCGGCGTAGCTCCCCGCCAGCTTGCCCTTGCAGGAGATAATCTTATTGCCGTTCAGGAACACCTCCGTCTTATCGCGGTCGAACACGGCGATGACATTCTCCCATTTCTCCGCCGTGAATCCACTCTTGCCCTTCTCGCCGGCTCCCCAGCTCTTGTCCCACTGCTTCACACATATAACCGGATCAGCGTACTGACTGTCGATAACAAGATAAAGCATTCCCGGAGAAGCGTTGTCGGCGGGCATGTTCAAGAGCGAGGGGTACGTATCCCTCGCGAACTGCGAGAATTTGACTTTCATCGAGACAGAGAACGGAAGCCCCGGCTCCTTCGTCAAAACATCCGGAATCGGCACGGCGATGTGCCAGCCGATCGGGATTGCCACCGCACCGTCGCCGCCGTTCGCCTCCCACTTCACCTCGCCCATTCCGCTGACCTTTTCGGCCCTGTTTCGCCTGACCACCGCGTCCTTCCCGACCTCTGCCTTCAGCGGATTCGCCGCATCGTCGAATGAAAGGTGGTACAGCAGAGTCCCTCCCGCAGAGGACACCGAGTCCGCAGAGGACGCCGAGACTGCAGAGGAAGTCCCGCCGCCGTGGCCGAGGATCAGTGTGGACTTGTCGTCGCTGTACGTCTGCGAAAGCGACGGCGCGATGGAAACTGCGCACGGCTTCGATTCGCTGTTCGAGCCGATGTACTCTTTGCTGTCGCTGCCTTTTCTGGCGATGACTTCCTCTATGCCGTCTGTGATCGTGACGCTTTTGCAAGAGCCGCCGTACGACTTGCCGATGGCGGGGCAGCAGCGTGCGCCGACCGCCTCCACCTTCCCGCCGGAGATCGTGATTGATCCGATTTCTTTGCCTTCCCAAGAAGCCCCGATTCCTGCTGCCGTATGAGCCCAATAGGGGAGGTTGCCGTCGAACGGCCCCGCGTTCGCGCGAACTTTTCCGCCCGCGATGACGATCGCGCTGTTCGTCGAGCAGATGCCGATTCCCGCACAGCCCTTGCTGCCCGTCGCCGTTATGTCGCCTCCGAGGATGCGGATAGTGCCGCATCCTGCGCCCGTGCTGCCTCCTATTCCGCTGGCCTCGCCTCTGCCAGTCGCAACAATCACGCCGTTCGAAATCACGATCTCGCCGCAATCTCCGCAGCCGTGGGAGTCGCTGCTGAAGCCGCCCGCGCCGATTCCCGCGCCGCCGAAACGCCCCGCCGCACCGATGGCCTCTATGCGCCCGGTCGTGGCGATGACGATGTTCCCGCAGGGCGAGTCGTTGCCGCCGCCGATTCCCGCGCCATTGTTGCCGTAGCGCTCATGGTTGTATTTGTATTGGTAGGCCAGCGCGGTCGCCTTGACGTTCGCGTTGTCCTTTATCGTGATGTTTCCGCAACTGCCACCATTGCCGGCCGCGCCGATCGCCGCCGCGCTGTATCCGGCGACTGCCGTCACGTCGGCATTGCCGCAGATCGTGATGTCGCCGCATTTTCCACTGTACGACGCCGCGCCGATTGCCGCCGCGTGTGCCCTACCCGCGATGGCCGTGACCTTGCCGCCCGCGATGACGATGTTTCCGCAGCGGCCGTTGTTGTTGTTCATGCCCAACCACTTCGAGCATGCGCCGATGGCGCTGCAGTATTCCTTGACCGAAACGGCCTCGAGATACCCCTCGCCCTTGATGGTGAGCGTGTGCCCTGGGGGTACGTAGATGGCTGAAGCGCACGTCATGTAGTTCGAGACGACGTTCCGCGTGTTCGGCGCCAGGATGATCGTAGCGTCACCCCGGCACTCGACCGAGCCCAGCATGCCCTTGTCGGAATACTCGGCATAGACCCCTGCGAACGTCACCGTCGCACCGGCCTCGATGGTGATGCCGAGGGTCGGGAATTTGCCCGTCAGCGTCTGCCCGTTGCGCGCGTAGCCCGGCGCGTCGTCCGTACTCGCGGCCGACGCGGCGAAGAGCGCCAGCACCGCGATTGCAAGCACCTTGAAGGTTGCCGAATGTCGTGTCATCTCATGCCTCCAACGGTCACTTGAAATCTTCGTCTGTAAAGTCGATGAGGTTGGTCACGGCCTCATCGTCCTTAGATACGGGCTGAGGCGCGGGCTTTGCCGGCTTGGACGCTGGCTGCGGCGCGCCGAAGTCGCGGTCGAGCGCCCGCTTCACCCTGTCGTCGGCCTCCTTGTCCCTCTTGTCCGTACCGGAGGCAGTCTCGAGGGTGCGCTTGACCATCGCGCCGCCGATGGACTTGGAGAAGGCCTCCTCCTGGGCCTTGCGCTTGGCCTCGGCTTCTGCTTTCATCTTCTCGAACTTCGACTTCGTCATGACGTCGCCCCACTGCTTGCGCATGATCTCCTCGCGTGTCGGCTCCTTTTCGCAGCCGACCGCAAACACCAATGCACCGGCCAGGGCGACCAGGGCGATTCCGCCTAATCTCTTCTTCATTGCTGTTTCCTTTCTGAATCGGTTGTGGAAGCTTTTTTCCGACCGCCCGTTCTTTGCCTCTTCGGCTTCTTCTTCGGGATGCGCTCCTCGATGTACGCCAAAACTTCGGCGTAGTCCTCGCGCGGCACGTGGATCTCCTTCGAGTCGCCCGTCGTCTCCAATGCGATCTGGCACTTTTTCTCGTCAAATGAAACGCCCTTCACGGAGACGAACGAGACGTCCGTCTTCTTATTCAAATTGTCGAAGAGGAGAGGTCGCAATGCCATTTTCTGATTTGGCCTCGAGGGAAGGAGCATCGCAATCCACGCGAGGCCGCGCAGGAGTTTCATGCGCCACGCCTTGCGGACGATCTTCATGCCCCGTATGCCGTCGTCGTCCATCTCGTATTCCCACTCGTCCACGCCGCCGTTCGCCCACGCCCAGATGGACCAGCAAATGAACGTCATCAGCCAGAATCCGAGCAGGATGCAGCCCCAGATTTTGCACTGAAACAGGAAGTCGTCAGACTTCATCCCGCCGGCGCAGCCGATCAGCGACAGCACCAGCGCGAAGCAAATCGCGATCGTCAGCGAGAAAGCCTTGAGGCATGCCTTGATGCTGCCCCAGTCGCGGTACAGGTTCTTCGCGTGCGTCCACTTCAACACGCCGTTTTCGTCACGCTCCATTTGCTTCTTTCCCCTTGTCCGTCATTTCTCCGTTTCTTTCTCTGCCTGATCTTGAAATCACTCGTCCATCGCCATCCGGAAGCCGACATACGCCTTGGGCCAGTCCGGCGGCAGCATGTCCCGCTTGACGCTACGACAGGCGATCGCCTGCCAGTAGGTATAGAAACATCCGCCGCGGACTGTCCTGTAGCGCACGGTCGAATCGCCGCCCTTGGGATCGGTCAGTTCCTCCGGGTGAACAAGGTAGTAGTCCGCATGCCTGTCGTTGCACCATTCGGCGACATTGCCGGCCATGTCGTGGAAACCCCAAGCGTTCGGCGGGTACGAGCCGACCTTGACGGCATGGCCGATGTTCGGGCCTTTCTTCTCCGTGCCAAACGGCTTTGTGCCGTTGCAGTTCGCCTCCGTGCCGTTGCAGGTGTCGCCCCAGTGGAAGACGGTATCCGTCCCGGCCTTGCAGGCGTACTCCCACTCCGCATCTGTGGGCAGCCGCGCACCGTTTCCAACTTTCTTGACAAACGCCACGGCGTCATCCCACGACATATTGTTCACCGGCAGGTTGTCGCCAAGAGATTCACTGTCGGAAGGATTCGTTCCCATTACGCTCTTCCACTGCGCCTGGGTAACTTCATACTTGCCGAGCCAAAAGCCCTTCGTCAACGTCACCTTGATTTGCGGGCACACGTCGTGCGATTCCTTACACGGGGAATCCTTTCTTCTTCCCATCATGTACGTTCCGGGCGGACAGTAGATCATCTCCATCGTCGCGCCGCCAGGGAGCGTGATGGTCTTGATCTTGGCGTTGGTGGGCGTCGTCTGCGGCGCAACGGGCGGGACGCCCGTTGCGGCATTTGCGGGCGAGACGCCCGCCACCCCGACTGAAGGGATGCCCGCCACCCCGACTGAATGGACGCCCGTTGTCCCAGTCGGGATGTTTACCGTCTTCTTCTTGAATTTCTGGTAGATTGCGATGCCGTCTGTGATCTTGTTGCCCTGTTCGCAAGTGAAATCGGCAATCGGCACGGAAGTCGCCGGCGCTCCGTAAACCTCCGGGTCGAGCCTCTTCAGCTCCGCCTCGCACCACGCCGCCACCGCCGTTTCGCCGGCTTCCTTCGCCACGTCCCACAGCAGGGCGATGAGTTCCACGCACTCCGGCCGCGCCTCGACCATCTTCTTCAGCACGAGGAATTTCGTCGCCGCCTTCATCGGGCTCTTCGGACCGTACAGCTTGATCGCGCTGTCAATGCCACAGCCCTTCTGCGGGATGAAAACAACCTTCTTGAGGATTTCAA
>Ga0310695_10004215_pt1 | contig 26923 bp, 22 predicted proteins | sample RumenRJG_04DNA_FD_203882 | JGI IMG/M metagenome (GOLD analysis project Ga0310695, IMG submission 203882) | Bovine rumen microbial communities from Lethbridge, Alberta, Canada - RJG_04 (v2) (version 2) | ecosystem: Host-associated > Mammals > Digestive system > Stomach > Rumen | place: Canada... | reverse complement strand
TGCGTGCAATGAGTTTTTCTGAACCGTCCCCAATGACTCATTCAAGATCCTGCCTCTCTATGTCTGCCAACAGGGATTTTCACAAAGGGATGCGCCTGCAGCCGTTCCTTGAGCCTGTCAACTTCTGCTTTCTGCTTCCTCATCTCATCCGTGGCGGTCTGTTCATCATAAAGCATAGCGATCAGCTCATCCTGTGCTCCGATCAGGTCGGCCCGGATCAGATAGACCGGTTCAAGACTGGCGGCAATCGCCTTTTTCTGTTCTTCAAAATGCTTTTCCGCTTCCATTCGTCTGCGCTCCGCCTCTTCTTTGATTTTTTCAAGGCGGGCCTTCACACGGTCGGTCTTATAGACCACATCCGGGTAGGCATCCGCAAAGCGGGCGTGGAAATAGGACTTGTTTGTCAGCAGATGTCTGACTTCCCTGCTGATCTCTTCGGTATTGTCCGCCTCACTGCTGTCGATCCCGGTCTTGACCAGTTTCAGGACAAAGATGGAGATCACGCTGTCCGCGGCTAATACCAACAGGAGAAAAGTCGTGACCGCCTCCCTGGTCCTAAGGGAAAAAGCGCCGAGTACTTTATAGAGAGCAGGGTTGAGGAGATGTATGATCCCCACACCGGCAAGGCCGAACAGAATTAGGTTGCCGATCCAGATCCTTCCATGAAGATTCATAGGTTTCTGAATATAGTCCCACCAGCGGGCGTGGAAGATCTTTTCCAGTATCAGGCTGGTAAAATATTCCACAGCACCGCAGATCACAAAGGACAGGGCAAAGGTCATGACCACGCCCGACTCGAGGCTGGTCAGATTTCCGACGACCAGGGTGATCAGAGCCGCTCCGCCTCCGTAAATCGGCAGTATGGGCCCTGTGAGGAAGCCGCGGTTGATAAACCTGCCGTACTGCCGGTATTTCAGGATGACCTCCATGCACCATCCCGCAAAGCCATAAATGAAAAACAGCAGGATAATATTTACCCAATAATCCATCAATGTCTCCATATTCTGTCACCTTTTTATTCTGGAGAAGCGACTGTCGTTTCTTTAGTTCCCGCCTCTCCGGGCATTGCTTAATCCGCAGATTCGTCTCCGTACAATTCTTCTAATTTGGCATCCCAGATTGCGTCCAGTTCTTCCGCTGTCCTGATCTCGTCCTCATCTCTCTTGTGCGTAAACAGAACAAAATCTTCTGAACTGCTTACAAACCGCAGCTGATTATCCTCGTCCATTCTATAATTGTTCTGGATCACAGCGTTTAAAAACTTTACTTCTTCCTGAATGAACCTGTCCTGGCAGCAATTGCTGCTTGATACAATCTGTACTTCCGCGCAGTCCATCAGTCCGGCATTGTATTCTTTGATATATTCGTTCTCCGCATTTACGGCATCTCTGTACAACTTGATTTCTTCGTCAAAAGCATCATAGCCAGCCCCCTCACTTTGTAAAGTTCCGGAATCTCAGACAGCTGCCCTTTTTCAATGAATCCTCACTTTCTGATTCCCCGTTTTCAGATGCTTGTTCTTTATTCATCTTGCAGATACACATGTACTCCACAGTTAATCCGGGATGTGCCTATATTATACCCAAAGTTCCTGTGAGCATCCATAAGATGGATAGAATCAGCGATTAGTCCAGACAAAAACAGGGGACGGTTCTGAATCAGCCAGAACCGTCCCCCGCGTCTGATCATTCGGCAGAGCCTGTCTCTTATGCGATGCCCAGCACCTCGTAATCCTTATCTTCGACAGCCTTTTTGAGAACGTCATCTGCAACCTCAGCGTCCATGGAGACAACCGCAGTGCCTTTCTCATGGCTGACTTCCGCGCCGCTTACTCCTGCGACAGCCTCCAGGGCCTTCTTTACAGTTGCCTCGCAGTGAGGGCACATCATTCCTTTGATTTCCATTGTCTTTGTCATCATATTCTCCTTTCTCTGCGCTTCCAGCGCTTTTTGCTGTTCCAGTTCCTTCTGACGGCTGTACTCACCCAGAAGCTTCCCGTCCGCGTCGAGCGGGAGCGGATTCTTTCTGCGGTTTTTCCAGTTGTCTGTATCCTTTGCGGCGCTGTGCACCTGCATGAGGTTGAGCCTGAGCGCGTTGGTGACCACGCAGAAGCTCGAGAGGCTCATGGCGAGCGCGCCGAACATGGGATCCATGGTAATGCCGAGCGGGACCAGAAGGCCCGCGGCAACGGGGATGAGGATGGAGTTGTAGATCAGTGCCCAGAAGAGGCCCCACAAAATAGTCTTGTAAGTCTGGCGGCTCAGGCGAACGGCAGCGCTGACGTCTGTCAGGCGGCTCTTCATGAGCACGACATCTGCGGCATCGATGGCGACGTCCGTGCCGGCGCCGATGGCGATGCCTATGTCGGCCCGGGTCAGGGCGGGAGCATCGTTGATGCCGTCGCCGACCATGGCAGTTTTCCCCTTCTCCTGCAGCAGGCGGATGACTTCCTCCTTGCCCGCAGGCAGGACGCCGGCCACGACCTCATTGACGCCCGCCTGGCGGCCGATGGCCTCGGCAGTGCGGCGGTTGTCGCCGGTCAGCATGACCACGTGGATGCCCATTCCCCTAAGCTCCGCGATGGCCTGCGCGCTGTCCTCCTTCATGGTATCCGCGACGGCGATCGTACCCAGATACTGCCCGTCGCAGGCAAAGAACAGAGGTGTTTTTCCTTCTTCGGCAAGCTTTTCCGCTGTCTCACGGATGGTGTCCCCGGCCTGCCGGGCGCCGGAGAGCTGACCGGTGATAAAGGACAGATTTCCGCCTGCCATTTTGCGGCCGTCGACCCCTGCTGTCAGTCCGTTCCCGGGAAGAGCCCGGAAATCCGTGATCTCCGCTTCCTTCTGTGCGGCGCTCCCGGTCTTTCCGGTCTGCGTATCCTTCTCCGCTCTCTGCCCGGCATAATCAATGATGGCCCTGGCCAGGGGATGCTCGCTGCGGGACTCAAGCGCTGCAGCCAAGCTCAGGAGCTCCGCCTCTGTCACACCCTCTGCGGGAAGTATGTCTGTGACCACGGGTTGGCCTTTGGTGATCGTGCCTGTCTTGTCGAGTGCCACGATCTGCACGTTGCCGGTTTCCTGCAGGGCCTCGGCCGTCTTATAGAGAATACCGTTTTTGGCGCCCATTCCATTGCCCACCATGATGGCAACGGGCGTCGCAAGCCCCAGGGCACAGGGGCAGCTGACCACCAAAACTGAAATACCGCGTGCCAGGGCAAAGCCGACAGGCCTGTGCAGAATCACGAGCCAGACAAAGGTCACGAGCAGGGCGATGGCGATGACCGCCGGCACGAAGACGCCGGAGATCGTGTCCGCCAGCTTTGCGATCGGTGCCTTGGTGGCCGCCGCGTCGCTGACCATCTGAATGATCTGGGCCAGGGTGCTGTCCTCGCCCACTCTGGTCGCCTCGCAGCGCAAAAAGCCCGACTGGTTCAGGGTCGCGGAGGACACCTCATCCCCCGGATTTTTATCCACGGGAATACTTTCGCCCGTCAGTGCCGCCTCATTGACCGCACTCGTCCCCTCCAGGACGATACCGTCCACGGGTATATTTTCGCCCGGGCGGACTACAAAGATGTCGCCCTTTCTGACATCATCGATTCCGATTTCCTGCTCCTGCCCGTCCCGCACGACTGTCGCCGTCTTCGGTGCCAGCTTCATCAGACTTTTGAGGGCATCGGTCGTCCTGCCCTTGGATCTTGCCTCAAGCATCTTTCCGACGGTGATCAGGGTCAGGATCATTGCCGCGGACTCAAAGTAGAATTCCATCATGTACTGTGAGACCGCCGCTGTATTTCCGTCGGCCTGGGCCCTCGTCATGGCAAAAAGCATGGCCGTACTGTAGACAAAGGCGGCGCCCGATCCAAGCGCGATCAGCGTGTCCATATTGGGAGCCCCGTGAAAAAGGCTCTTAAAACCGCTGATAAAAAACTTCTGGTTGATCACCATGACGATGCCCGCCAGCAGCAGCTGCAGCAGTCCCATGGCGATATGATTTCCCTGGAAAAAGGCCGGCAGCGGAAACCCGAACATCATGTGCCCCATGGAAAAATACATGAGAACGAGCAGAAAGCCCAGAGATGTCAGAAGCCTTCTTTTCAAAACCGGTGTCTCCCGGTCCTTCAGCGCATCCTCCTCCGCGGCCAGCTTTGCGGAAAGACTCCCTGCCGTCCGTCCCGAAGCTCCGGCTGCGTCTCCCGTGCCCTTGGGCGCGGCGCCGTATCCTGCATTTTCCACGGCCTGCATGACGGCCTCAGCCGAAACATCTCCCTCCACCGCCAGAGTATTGGTGAGAAGGCTGACATTGCAGCTTGTCACGCCGTCCAGTTTGGAGACCGCTTTTTCCACGCGCGCCTGGCAGGCCGCGCAGCTCATTCCTGTGACTGTATACTGATCCATCCTGTTACCTCTTGAATCCAGTTATCTTCTTAAATCCGGCTATTTTCCTGAATCCGTTATTCTCCTGAACCCGGCTATCTTTCTGAATCCGGTTATCTTTTGAAAAGCGCCTTGTCCTCAGCGCATCATCTTCTGCAGCGTTTTCACCAGCTCATCCACCTTCTCCTCATGTCCTTCCCGGACATCCTCGGTCACACAGGTGCGTATATGGCTGGACAGAATTACCTTGCAGAAGCTGGACAGGGCGCTGCTGGCGGCAGATGCCTGATTGAGGATATCAATGCAGTAGGCATCCCGCTCGACCATTCCCTTGATCCCCCGGATCTGTCCCTCGATCCGGCTGAGCCGGTTGATCAGATCCTTATATTCCTTCTCGGAACGCAGTTTCCTGCGCTCCCCGCAGCAGCACGAGTCCGCGGCGGCAGCTTCCGGACGATCCTCCATCCCCTCTTCCCCAGCAGACAGTTCTCTCTCTGCTTCCTGCTCCGTGATGCTGTTCAGTATCTCCTGTTTCTGATCTCTCATGAAACCCCTTTCTTTTAGAAAAAACGCTCCTCCGCCTGGAAAACATGGCTGATCTCTTTATAAGTGCCGAAAACTGTCAGCCGGTCACCGGGCTTGAAGATCGTTTCCGCTTTTGCTCTTTCAATCCTGATTCCGTCCCTCTCGACCAGCAGGACCTGAATGCCGTGCTCCTGCTTAAGTCTGCTCTCCATCGGCGTCTTGCCGACGAGGGCTTCCGGGACCTCCTTGAGGATCACGTTTGCGATGGAGTCATGTCCGATATAATCCATCAGAAGAACGGTGTTGACCTTGTCCTGCTTCATGATCTTTCCCGCGATCCGGCTGAAAACCCGGTCGATTCTTTTCCGTATGAAACGAGTCCGAATCAGACGGATCACAAGAGCGGCGATCATAAGCGGTATGACAATACCGACAAAGAAGGTATCGACCTGCGCCTCTTTCAGTGAGAAGAAGACGTTTACCAGAGCGGAAACGATCGACACATTGAAGACGTAGCCGAACAGCATGGTCACCTGCGCCAGCTTGCGGCGCATTTTGGAGGACACAAAGCTCTCTCTTTCCTTGGTCGTATACCCCGCTCCCGTCAGGATGGAAAGAACCTGGAACCTGGCCTTGTCATCCGGAAGTCCGGTAATGCGGAACATGACAGTAAACATCTCCAATATGATCCAGTAGATCAGGACGATCGCAGAAAATAATATGCTGGCAAGAAACAGATTCATAGCATTCTCCTAAAACAGATTGGGAGCCCTCGTAGATACCCCCTACGGGTATTCGCAAAAGAGATTATATACCCATGCGGGGTATATTGCAACAGAAAAAAGCACCGGAAATACACTCTGTGCATTCCGGCGCCTTCTTTTTTTGAGCACTCTGGAGGAGACAGGGAGGAGACAGGGGACGGTTCTGTGTCTCCTCCCTGTCTCCTCCGCCTTCACTCTTCGGCAGAGAGCTCGTAAATCAAAACCCTCTCCCGGTCATCCTGTCCCCCGTACAGGTCTGTGCAGTCAATCTCGTCGTAAAACAGGATCTCGTCATACATGGACAGAAGCGCGACGTCCTCGTCCTTTGGATAGTAGAAAAACAGATAGATCTGCCGGGGATTCTCGTACCAGGAAGCGATGATCTCCTGCAGGACGGCCTGCAGGATCACCTCGGAAAAAGGATTGAAAAAATAAAAGGAATCCTCGACTGTCACCCGATAGTCCTGGGCCCTCATCCTCCGGAATGTGACCGTCTTCCCTTCAGCCCTCTCAGGATCTTCCCGGCCTGCTGCCGCACTGCTCTTATGCGATGAAGCGCTTGTGTTTACCGGCCCGGTCCCTGCTGCCGTCATACGCGCCAGGTTGGCTTTCGCCTCTCCGACCAGAACGGGGTTGTGATCGATCCCGATTGCCCGGCAGCCGGTTTTAGCGTGCAGGAAAAGTGTGCAGCGGCCTCTTCCGCAGCCGTAATCGATCAGAACACTGTCCGGTCCGATCAGGCCGCTCCCTGCAAGACGCTCCAGAACCGCATAGGGCGTCGGTTCATAGCGGAAATTAACCATATCCGGGGAATCCTCTCCCGCTCCCGCAGTAAGAATCCCCAATTTCGCATCCCATTCTCTGTCGGACCCTTCCTGAAGATCCCTCATGTTTCCCCCTCTGTCAAAGTGCGCCTGTACAAAGCCGCCCGTGATTTCCCGTTTGTAAGCTGTCCGGCATGATTAAAAAGCTCAGGCTCCCGCCTTCCGGCCCTTTTCACCCTCTCCGGGTCTGCGGATCATAAAGGAAATCAGTACAGAAAGCACGATCGCGCCGAGAAGCAGAAGCAGGGGATAAAGGAAAGAGTGTGTCTGGTCATAAATCCTGCCCGCCAGAACGGAAGCGAAAGATGTAAACAGAGCATTGGTCGGGATCAGGGCAAAGTTTGTGGCATACCAGGTCCTGCCGTAAAAGTCCGAGATCATAGGCGGGCTGATGGAAGCGTTGCCGCCGTAGGCAAATCCGCCGGCAGCAAATCCGATCACGACCAGGGCAAAGATGCCGGTTTTAATCGCAAGAAGCATCATGACCGCGGAAAAGCCAAAGAAAACCATGACCATAAGCATGGTGATCCGGTAGCCGAACCGGTCATAGACCGTACCGGTGCAGATCCGTCCGACAGCATTTAAAATGGAGATCATACCGACTGCCGTCGCGATGGTATTGCCGGAAAGAGTCGTCCCGACCTCTGCCGCAATCCCGCTCGCCTGCGAAACAAGCATGAGTCCGGAAGCTGTCAGGAGTGCGATCCAGACATAGAAGAGCCAGAAAGAGCTCTTTTTGATCATTTCCGTCGTGGGAATGTCGCTTGCCGGCTCCCTGCCTGCCTTCTTTTTTGAGGAAGCCCCGGCACCCGGACCGCCCGCTGCCGCAGCAGCTTCCCCGGCTTTGGGTGTGCGCATGACGATGATCCCCAGCAGAAGCACCGCCAGTGCCAGAACTGCCAGCACACGCAGGCCAATTGCCCACAGTCGGCTCCCGTCTGCAGGCGCAAAGGCCGCGAAGAGCTTGCCGGCAATAAAACTGCTCATTCCGAATCCCGCAAGAAGCGTGCCTGAGGCGACGCCCTGCTTATCCGGAAACCAGGCGGACACCGTGCTGACGGTCGAATTATAGCAGAGGCCTGTGGCCAGGCCGCACATGGCGCCGAAGCCTGTATACAGAAGTCCCGGCGTCTGCGCAAAGGAGGAAATCATCATACCCCCCGAAAACAGGACTGCTCCCAGAGCGAGGATGAACTTGGGTCCGGTTTTTTTCAAAAGAACTCCGCTGATCATACCGCCGGCCGCGTATCCCATCATAGTGATCGTAAAAGTCATGGACAGGGTCTGGGCGCTCCAGTCCGGGAAGGTCGCCGCGATCGACCTCGAAATGATAGTCCATGTATAGACCGAACCTGCCACCAGCATGATCAATACACCTGTGATCAGCCATATGCTTCTGTTTTTCTTTTCCATTGCTGCCTTTACTCCCCCGGGCATTTTGCTGTGAAAATCCGCACCAGAATACTGCGCTTCTCGTTCCAGTATGGTGGTTTTCGGGCTGTTGTGTCTCTTCAGCGAATCAGTGTAATCCAAAGCAATCAAAAAGACAAGCGTTACCGGTCACGAATCTATGATATAATCTATATATTCCATGATGTAAAGATCCACATGTATAGATAGAACAGTTTTTGAATTCAGAACAGGAGGTAAAAATGCCAACACCGCATAATACCGCGAAACCCGGAGAGATCGCCAAAACCATCCTTCTTCCCGGAGACCCGCTCCGCGCCAGGACACTTGCTGAGACCTATCTGAAGGATCCGGTACAGTTCAACTCTGTCCGCAATATGTACGGCTATACAGGCACCTATAACGGCAAGAGAATCTCGGTCATGGGCACCGGTATGGGCATGCCTTCCATCGGTATTTACACCTATGAACTGATCCATGAGTACGGGGTCAAAAATCTGATCCGCATCGGCTCCTGCGGGGCCATCAATCGGAAAGTCAGGATCGGCGACATCATTATCGCCCAGGGTGCCTGCACAGATTCCAACTACGCCTATCAGTATGGTCTTCACGGGACCTACTCGGCGATTGCTTCCTTTGACCTGCTCCGCAAGGCGATCCTGTCTGTCGAGAAGCACGGCTTCCCCTATGCCGTGGGCAACGTCTTCTCCACAGATATTTTCTACAAGGAAAAACCCCTCTGGAGAGACTGGGCGAAAATGGGCTGTCTCGGCGTCGAGATGGAAACCTATGCCCTCTACTGCAACGCCGTCCGCGCCGCCTATGCTTCGGAAGGCGCCGACTCAGATGCAAAGAGTCTGGTCAATCCGCACGCGGATGTCAAGGCACTCGGCATCTTCACGGTCTCCGATTCCATGGTCACAGGCGAAACGACGACTCCCGAAGAACGCCAGAATAAATTCACCAACATGATGGAAGTTGCCCTGGACGTCGCCTCAAAGCTCTGATCCCCCGCCGCTCGATTTCCGTCGCTCTCATATCATCTCGTATCAAAGGATAGTTCTCTGATCGTGGAAGATATGCTCTGAGAGAAAAGAACTTATCCGGTACCGGCCTTGCTTTCATCCCCGGTATCAAGGACAAAACGATCCGCCTTCTGTCTGCCGCTTCTTTTCAAGCGTCAGGCGGGAGGCCTTTTTTTGCGTCCGGAGCGCAATTTTGGGGGCTCCAATCCCCGTGTTTTGCATAGAGGCAGGCCGGCGCGGAGGATATATTTTATATACCTGCTTCTGAGTGTAAAAAGCGGTGCGGAGGCCGCAGGCGCGACGGGTCACGGGATCTATCCTTTTCCGGGCGCTGCAGGCTCCTATGTCGTGTCTCTTTACTGAGGAAGCTGTATGAAACTCGTTTTCAACTGTTTTTAACGGAGGATAAACATGAAAAAGAAGAAGAAAAAGCTGCCCCTGATAATCCTGATCGTCGTGCTGCTGATCGTTTTCTCCATGATGAGAGGCAAGGGCTCCAAATCAGGCAGTGAACAGGAGACTGCTCCCGCTGTGACACAGACGACAGAGTCAGAGCCTGAAAAAAAGGCGGAAGAGGAAGCAGAAGTTCCGGATCAGGAAGAGGAAGAGGAAACAGAAGCACCGGAGGAGGAAAAGGAAGAGGAAGCGGAGGCTCTGAAAGAAGAGACTGCAGCCGATGAAAAGAGCAGAGAAGCCGAGGAAGCAAAGGCGGATGCGGAAGAGGCAGATTCAGAAGATGATGCAGGGGACGACGCTCCCGTCAACGGTATCCGTCCTTCCTTCAAGGCGGCAATGGACGAGTACGAAGCTTTCTTTGATTCCTATGTTGAATTCATGGAAAAGTACACGGACGCGGATCCTGCAGACTCTCTCTCCATGATGACGGATTACGCCAAATACATGCAGGATTACACGGAAGCCATGGAAGCTCTCGAAAAGATCAAAGACGACGAAGACCTCTCCAATGAAGAACTGGTCTACTACACCGAAGTCATGGGACGGATCAACACTAAGCTGGCCAAGACCTTGCAGTAATGATTGCACCGGGCTTCAACGCCCGCTATATATTCCAGACTCGCTTGTGAGTCCTGCGCGATGAAGCGAGTTTCCCTTTTTGCGCACGTATCCCACGACTGAAGTCACGGGTATTGCGCGATGAAGAATAAAGCCATCCGGCCGGAAAACCCCGGCGGATGGCTTTTCTGTGTCCTTCATCATTTGCTCCGGTCATTCCACTCCCCGGCAGCGGCATAATCCTCCATGACCGCCTGCGTGCGGGGATGATCCGGGCCGAATATTTTTTCCAGGATCGCGATGGCTGTTTCGAAACAGCGGGAAGCCTTTTTAAATTCTCCTCTGAGCAGGTACGCCTCTGCAAGATTGTTATACAGATCCGCCCTGTGGGGGTTTTCGGTCCCATACTCCTTTTCCAGAATGGAGAGCGCCTTCCAATACCAGTGGAAAGCCTCCTCAAGCAGGGTATCCGCCTCCTCCCCGCGCCCCTCGTCACAGGCCCGCCGGCAGAGTTCATCGCAGAGCAGGCCGACATTATTGCAGATTCCCGCATTCCCGACGAAATCCTCCCCGAAGAGCCCGGTATTGATCTTAAGCGCGCGGTCAAAATATGCACGGGCTTTTTCCATCTCGGAGAGTTCGCTGAATTCCTGTCCCAGATTACAGCAGATGACCGCGGTCCCCGGATGCAGCTCCCCGTAACAGTCCAGCTGCAGCCCGAGAGCTTTTTCATAATATTCCACTGCCTTTTCGTGCTCACTGCATCCGGAGTACACAAGGCCCAGGTTGCTGCAGGTCGTGGACAGCACAATACTGTCGGGTCCATAGCTTTCCGTCTGAATCTGAAGAGCCTTTTTCAGAAGCTCTTCCGCCTCCTCGTACTCCTCCATTTCATACAGCACCACCGCAAGATCATTATAGGTGATCGCAATGTCCGGGATGCCGCCTCCCTCCATGGATTCCTGCAGGCCAATCGCGCGATGGTAGTGGGCCATAGCTTCCTCAAAGCGGCCCAGCGCGCTTTCCGCCTGGGCGCAGGCCTTGCAGACCGATGCGCTGAGGAAAGCAGATGAAGCCGAAGCGGGGAGCCTCTGAACGGCACCTTCCGCCTCATATGCCCATTGCAGCGCAGCCTGCGGATGTCCTGTCTCATACTCGATCAGGGACGCCTTCCATACCGCCTGCGCGCGCTCCTGACTTCCCAGCCTTTTATATAAGCGCATGAGAAGGCGGGAAACCTGCATGAGGATACTATAATCCTGATTCTTTTCCGTGTACTGCTGGTAATAAGACAGGGCACGGCGGATAAAGTCCCCGCAGTTGTCCGCATCCGGAAGGAGTCTGTCCGCGGCGAGATCCGCAGTCACCGGGTGCATGGAAATCATCCTGCCGGCGCTGATCAGGTGCAGGTCGCGGAAACGCAGGAGCAGGCCCCGCAGGACCTCCGGGCGCAAAGACCCCTCGCACAGTTCCATAAACAGTCCCCGCTCGATCCCGCTCACAGGAAGCAGGGACAGGATACGGAGCAGAAGCTTCTGTTCCCTGGAAAAAACAGAAAAGGAAAACAGCCGCGACATCTGGCTGTACACATCGGGAGCCCCCCGGTAAAGGCTGTTTCCTTCTCCCCCAATCTGCGAAAATCGCCCGCTCCGCACCTTTCCCAGGACCTCTTCAATGGTACTGAATCCGGAATCGTATTTGAGGGCGGCAGCGATCAGTTCGACGACCATGACATGCTTTCCGACGGAGAGGATGATTTCCTGCATCATCACCTCCTCCGCCTCTGTCCAGATGTGGTCGTCGTAGATTTCCTTTACAAGCTCCGTCAGTTCCGCGCGCGACAGTAGATGCTCCTCCGCGGACAGGCAGACCGACGGGTACTGGGGCGGCACAAGGAGCCTTGTCGTAAAGAGAATATTGGCCCCGGTCCGGCAGAGCATGTCCAGAATATCCCCGTTGGTCCTCTGTTCCGGATCCGCCTCGCAGACTTCTCCCATCATTTCAAAAAAGGTACGGTCATACTCCTCCGCATCGAAGTTGTCGATGATCAGAAGCAGACGGCTTCCATAGCGGGTGATCCGGGAGAGATGGAAGGCAAACAGGTCCTCCGGAGAAATCTCCTCCCAGCAAAGCCTGTCCTGAAAACGGATTCCGGCGATGGTGCCCATAAGGTCTTCGTGAAAAGGTACATAGATGCAGCATCCGTCCGCCGCCCGGGAGGCATACTGCAGGGCAAGAGAAGTCTTGCCACAGCCGCCGTCTCCGGTGATCCAGACAGGGCTTTTCCTGTGCCGGAACTGTTCGCCGATCCACTCCAGTTCTCTGCTCCTGCCCTTGAAGATCCGTCCGGTCCGGGGAGGCTGCGAGACAGATGCAATGGCGGGAAGCCCGTTCATCCGCGACTCCCTCTCCTCCACCTGCAGGATCTGTATATTCTGCGGCAGAAGACTGCAGAGACAGCGGCAGCTGTCGCGCAGAAGGGCCGCCAGGATCAGCCAGGTCAGAGCCCCTCCCAGTGCCTTATCCGCGCTCTCCTCCTCTCCGCTCGCAATGGATGTGTCAAAGGTATCCAGAAGAGAACGGATATAACGATAAATCGCGTACCTGTCCGCTGTCTTCATCTGCGGAACAAGTTTCTTCTCCTCCTCCGGCGAATTGCGCAGAAATCCTTCAATCTCATCGCGGAGATCTTTTTTGCTTTTCCCACTGTAGATCCCGCAGTATTTTTGCACGATCAGCGTATTGGCCTCCAGAATGCAGCGCATAGAGGCCGACGCACGTACCTCTCCCTGCTCCGGGTCGCCGTCGACCAGCATCCTGTCAAACTGAGCTCTCCCGGAAGAAACGGAATATCCCTTCTCTTCACAGCGCAGCAGAAAACTGCGCCGCTTTGCGTCCGCCTGAATATAGTCCATCAGAGCGTCCCAGCCGCCGAAATGCAGGAAGAGGAAATGGTTCATCTGAACATTGGGACGGCCGTGTTTTGTCAGGATCTCCGTCATATAGGTCAGGCACTCCTCGGAAAGCCCCTTATCCGTGTGATTCCCTGTCGGCATAGAAAGATCAGAGGCCGAAAACCTCATCAGGGGACGGCTCTTGTCCTTGGAGTACAGCCGGCGGTCGATCGCCTCCAGCGTGAGAATATAATCACTGCTCATACTTTTTGTTTCATTCCTCTCAGTTTGCTGCCCTATCGGCCTTACAGTAAGCTGCTTCCACTAACATTGTAAAAGTCGATCGCTCCACTCTGACGAGTTCTCGCAATCGCCCCATGTATTCGACAATCGGCCCGCTCATCCCGGAGATATCGCGTGCCTTTTTGTCTCATACATGTGGGTCGATCAAATGTCCGCACATCATGACGTACGCAAACTCGCTTCGCTGGTTTGTGTACGTCCTTCTGTGCGTCCGCTTGATCGACTTTTACAGTAGATCAGCCGCAGATGGAGCATGGATATCTCCTCCCACGGGATCCTTTCATCGACATCCTCGATCTCTATCGACCAGAGCGCCTGCCGGTTGGTCCAGAAACACCCGTTGTGGCGGCTCAGGGCAATTTCCGCTATAGCCTCGTTTCCATCAATTATAGCACATTCGATTTCCGGCTCAATGTCCGGCACAGCGGGCGACTTGGTACAGGCAGTCATCCTCCCGCGGATCGTGATCCTGCCGGCCTTGCGGTCTGTCACTGTCTTCACCATATCGATCCGGATTCCCGACTCCAGTCCCATAGGGTCTTCTATCACTGCATTCATCTGTGCACCTCCTTGACTGTTTTTTACCTGTTTTTTTAGAAATATCGTAAAGAATGCAAATTGCACAGACAATGCATTTTCAAGGGATATCTTCCCTCAAAATCGATACATAAGAATCCTTTATGAACTTTGCCGTTTTTCTTTGCAGTTTTTCTTTACACTTATTCTTTATAGCAAACAGCGTGCCAAACTTTGAAAGCCAGTATTTTCGCGGTTTTTATTTTTTTGCACAAAAAAAGAGTGAGTTGAAATCAACTCACTCCGGGCACTCGTCTGCCGTTGTCCCTTTATTTTTCTACATTTTTCCGTCCGTTTCCTCCGGTGAGTCAAAATAAACTCGCCGAGTCATTTTTAACTCACCCCGGATCCGCCTCTTTAAACAGCCTTGCAAACAGCGTCAGATACTCCTCCTCCACCTGCGAAAAAGGCCGCACGACATAGTCGAGGTCGATGTGAATCTGCGGCGCCGGCCGGGGCTGGGGTTCCTGCAGCAGAACCTCCAGGTCATACCAGAGCAGATCGTCGTCAATCTTTTTCAGTTCCTCCTGCTCCTCTTCTGTCAGCGTACTGCCCAGAAAGCGTTCATATACCAGGTCCAGCAAATGGTCCTCCAGCTTCTGATAGGCCGGCAGTGACTCCTTGAAAGGACGGGGAATGTCAGACAGATAGCACTCACTGGCATCATGCAGCAGACAGGCAAGAGCCAGCCGGGCACCCAGGCCGCGCGCCAGCGCCTCCTTTGCACAGCAGATACAGTGCTCACCCACCGACCAGAAAGACTTCACATGCCCGTTCCCCCTGCAGAGCATGGGAAGCGCATGCGCTATATCCTCGATCTGTATTTTCTCTTTTTCGGGCTCCGTCGGCACAAACCGCACGCCCGTGTAAGTTCTGATATAACTTGCCATAACTATTCCTACATTTAAGGCCAATCACGAATATATCATTTGCTGCTCTTCACAGAGCCTGAGCCGCATAGATCCTGGCGGAGGCTGTTGTGATGAGCATTCAGATGTACTTGGCGAAGCTTATGCGGAGGGCGGGTCAAATGCACGGCCCTCACGGCCGGGCATTTGTTGTCCGCATGTCTGAAATCCCTCGTCCCTTCAGGACGAGGGATGAGTTCGGACATTGCCCGCCCGCAGCATATGCGAGCCTTAGTACATCTATGCGAAGAACTCCAGCCTCCAAAGGATCTATGCTGCTCAGGCTCGTCCTCTCTGCTTAGGCTCGTCCTCTCTGCTCAGGCTCGTCCTGCCCGGCACAGGCTCGCCTTGTTCAAAACATGCCTGTCCTCTTCACCTTCCTCTTCACATAATACAGACAGACCAGTCCCATTATGATCTGCAGAGAAGAGGAGAAAGGCGTCGCCAGTCCAATCTGAAAGAGCGAGACAGGGACCCGTTTACTCATGAAGAAGGACACCGGCACACGAACGCAGAAGGCGCTGATGATGCCCTGAGCCATAACGAAGCGGGTCATACCGATGCCGTTGAAGAAGCCGATGAAACAGAAGAAGATCGGCGTCAGCATACAGTCGATGGCATAGGCTTTGAGATAGTCCGCGCCGGCTGCCGCCACATCCATATCCTTTGCGAACAGAAGCGCCAGCTCCACGCCGTGGAAAAAGGACAAATAGAACATAACGATACCGACTGACAGCGAAAGCAGTATTCCGTAGCGCAGGGCTTTTTCCGCGCGGTCAAAGCGGCCTGCGCCTGCATTCTGGGCCACGAAGGCAGACATGGACTGCATAAAGGCCGAGGGCACCAGCATGATAAAGGCACATACTTTTTCCGCGACGCCGATACCCGCAGACGGAACGACGCCCAGGGCATTGACGATTGCCTGAATGATCAAAAAAGAAATGCCGACCAGCAGGTCCTGGGTCGCAATGGGCAATCCCAGACGGGTGATGCGGGCGATGATGTCACCCTGGAAGCGGATCTGTTCCCTTGCCAATGTAAAGGGCATCTCATCCCTGCGCATCCTGCGGCGCATGAGAAAGAAGGAAATCACGACACTCACTGCCTGGGCTCCGACTGTTGCGATGGCGGCGCCGATGGTGCCCATGTGAAAACCCGCGACAAGAACAAGGTCTCCCACAATATTGAAGACACAGGCAATCGCCACCGTGATCAGGGGGGTGATGGAATCGCCGATCCCTCGGAAAATACTGCCGATCAGGTTATAGGCGATAATGACAAGCATGCCCGCCCCGCAGATCCGCACATAGGCAGTGGTCAGTTCAAAGGCCTCCTTAGGCGCATGCATGATCCGGGCGATCAGCCCCGCTCCGGGCACGCAGAGCGCCGTGAGGACCAGACCGATGCAGACAAACAGCACAATACAGGCGCCGATGGTCTCGCCTCCCTTTTTTGCCTGTCCGCGCCCGATCTGCTGTCCCAACAGGATCGTGGCCCCCATGGCAAAGCTGGCCACCAGATTGGTCAGCGTCATCATGATCTGTGATCCCGTTGTGACCGCTGAGACATGGGCCGACACGGCCCCTGCGTCCGTAAACCGGCCGACGATCATCAGATCGACTGCGCCGTACATGGCCTGCAGAAACAGGGCCGCCAGGACCGGCAGGGCAAACCTCACCAGCGGCAGCAGAATCTGCCCTTCTGTGAATGTTTTTACCTGTGCCTTATGTGCACTCTGTGTCTCTGCTTTTTCCTGTGCTTTCTGTGCACCCTGTGTCTCTGCTTTTCCCCGTGCCTTATGTGCACTGTCTGTTTTTGCTTTTACCTGTACTTTCTGTTCGTCTCTTTTCTTCATCTCTTTTTCTGTCTTCTGTGTAATCTGTGTTTTCATCATATACGTTTGTTAACAGAAGGTCATGGCACTAAAGTATGTCTGCTCCCTGCAAGATCCGCGGGTCATCCGTGTGGATCGGACATACCTTGCGGTCATCCCCGATATTTGTGACCGGAAGACTGGAGGCGCGGAACATGCCCGAGTCAAAATATCGGTCGTCCGCGCAAAGCATCATGCCGCAGATATAGTCCTCAAAGGGCGTCCCCTCCCAGACCGTCGGATATTTTCTCTGCCGGATAAAGGGCTGCAGGATCATATCCTGTACGTCCCCGCTCTTCCACAGATTCTCCCAGGTCATTATGTCTGTCAATGGTCCTGCGTACACCTTCTCACTCTTCCCGAGCCGGTGATGTTTGAGGATAAAGCCATCCTTATTGCCGCGTGCCTCCTGCCAGATATCGTCCCTGTCTCCGTACAGATAAGTGGGGATCGCGCGGCTGCGAAGGAAGGCGGTCTCCTCCCCTGTCAGGCACCTGTCCGTAAAAGCATCCTGAAACCAGAGGTTCATAAAACGCTTGTCATGTATGAGGAAAATCGTGCGGAAGTCATTGTACATTCCCGCCTCGATCATGGCTTCGATCGTCCCTTGGGAGAAAGACAGAAGATCCTTCTGGTTCAGGGCGCTGATCACAAATCCCTTTTTCCAGCGGTCAATATTTCTTTCCACATCCTCAGCCTCAAAGACCTCCACGTTTTTCCCAAAGGCCTCATAAAAGGGTTTATACAGTGCGATCTCGCCGGTCTTGTCCGCACTTTTGAGCACATAGATCTCTTTTTTATCACCCGTGATCTGCAGCATGCAGTGCAGGCGCTCATTCAAAGTGGAATAGAGCGGGGAATAACCCGCTTTCCCGTCTTCGTCCTCGATTTTCCGCAGAAATTTCTCCGCCGCGCAGTCCGCAAAATAGGACATGAAAATCCCGTGGCCGAAAAAACGGCTGGTGATCTCGCACAGGAGCAGGTCTCCATTCTCCGACACCAGATAATCCGGACGATAGGTTCCCGCCCGGAAGGGATACCGGCTCTGCCGGTCCAATATCTCCATTTCCCTGTCGGAAAGGGGCATATACCGGGGCACATACTCCCTGTAGTTTTCCGCCATATAGACAATACATTTGTATAAGACCTGATGCAGCCGGCGCAGTTCATCCCTGCGCGCGGATGTGATCGCCATCGGCCGATCGTGATACCACCGGCCGTAATAGGCCGCTTTCTCTCCATGAAGAGAGATAAAGGCCTCTTTATACTTTTCTCCCATCAAAGTCCCCCGCAAAGATCCGCTGATACATCCCCGATGTGATCCGGGCTGCTGTTGCTTCGATCAGGACACACCGATCCCGGCGTGATCCGGCTGAAAGACCCGGCCATTAATCCTGTTTCTTAAAAAGCCTGGACTGATAGTTTTTTTACTGAAAAAAGAAGACGCAAATACATACGCGGCATTAATCCTGCTTCTTAAAGAGCTTGGACTGATAGCCCAGGCACTGGAAGCCGTTCTCGTTGATGATCGGGATCAGATCATTTCCGATGCGGAGCTGTTTCCTGACCCAGTAGCAGATGCTGGTCGACATGCCGATCTGTTTTGTATAATCCATCATTTTGCGGATATTGTCGATGCTCAGTGCCCGGTCTGGAGCCGTGCGCCCGCGCTGTTTCTTGTGGTCGGCATTTTCCGGCATGATGTAATCCTCGTAAAGAGCACGCTCGAGATCTTTGTCAAAATGGCCCAGAATCTGTCCCAGCATGGCAAGATTCTCCATGCAGGCCGTGAGGAATTCCGGCTTGTAGTTGATGATGCCCTCCGCGCGCAGCCTGTCAAAAAAGTTCCGGATATGTTCCGGTGTCAGGTAAGGTGTGAAGATTGGCTGCACAAGGGCGGCCTCCGCGGGAATTCCCTTCTCCCTGCAGAGCCGCACCGCCTTCAGGCGCTCCTCGATGGGGGCGGCATAGGGCTCCAGGATATCGCGGAAAGCGTCCGGCATGATGGATACGGATACGTTGTACTGCATCTTGTCCTTGAGCTGACAGAAGAGATCCAGAATGGTCTCGCCCTCATACTCGCACAGCAGATGTTTTGCGCCCGCCTTGGACGCGACGAAAAGCCTGGCGTTGGAATCCGGATACTCCTCATAATGACGGATGAACTCCTTCAGGATCCGGTGGGCGATTCCGGTCCGCAGCGTCGGCTCCTGCAGAGCCTCTGTCTTGGGAGAAAAATAGTAATAGTGATTCCAGTTTTTGCCGCGGCTGACCTCTGTGATATGCCGCTCAATATCCTTTTTTCCGGCGGGGTTCTTTTCAATGCACCGGGCCAGTTCCTTCAAAAGTTCGTCTTTTCTGCGCAGATCCTCCGCCGTGATCTCTCTGGTCGGGGTGCCGTTCATCTCTTTCAGAAGATAACGCACATAGAGGTGATAATTCCCGTATGCAACGAGCTGCTGTTCGTGCACGCCGTCCGTCACCAGACAATACTGGCATCCGACGTTGCATCCCTTTACGGGATTGATCTCAAATGTCAGAGTGGGGCAGCGGCCGGTATAATTGTGGATCTCAGTGTCCACCTCTTCGGGGACAAGGTCTTCCAGCACCAGATGCTGTACCGGTATTACCGTGTGGTTTTTCCAGCGCTCCATAAAGACGCGGGAGCCGGCTTCCAGCTTCGCATATGTCTCCTCCGAAGCATGTACAGAAACACCCAGCTTTTCCAGATACGCCCGGTCTACAATGACCGGTGAAAACCCCTCGAGAGAATAGATATCTGTGTCGTGCTGATAAAAGTTTTCAAACGTCATCTGTTTCATGGCTGACCTTCCTCCGTTTTGTCAGAAACCTGCGGTCCGGTGATCAAATTATACCGGTCCAGCATACTGATTACTTCCTCTCTGGAGTTGAACATGATCAGATCCAGAATGGAAAGATTGGGAATAAATGGATTTTCAAACTGTTTATAGACAATCTCATCCGCACGCAAAAACTTCAATGTGATCCCCTGCTGCCTGAACTTTGCAAAATCATATATGCCCATGCCGCCGATGGGATTGATATAGGTGTCCGCCCCCAGCCTGCGGCACATATCATAAATGCGCTCTTCACGCCGGTATGCCCTGTTGCCGTCAAGGTCCGAGGTCCTTGCGATCGGCGTGCTGATCTGCAGATAGCGGCAGACCGTCCTGATGGAATGAAGGAGATATTCCGAGAGCACCGTCTCATCGCAGTCCCGGATCTCTTCCATCAGCCGGATCCCTTCTGTGTAAAAAGGCGCCTTGTGATATGCGTCATACAGAATATCCCGCTTCTTTTTCCAATTGACACAATTGACAGGTGCCAGGTGCAGTTCGGTGCACAATCTGGAACATGACGCCTTCTCGATCTCAATGCCGAACCAGACAGGTTTCCCTTTCTGAAGGATCCTGTTGCGGCTGATCCAGCTCCTGGTCTTGTACTGATAGTCATCCCCGATCAGAAAAATATCTGCCGAGCGGATCAGCTGCCAGTAGCCGATGTAAGGGAGAAAATACGGCTGGTTTGCTGCCAGAATCATGGTAGGTCTCCTCATTGTTTTTTCAGCAGGATATGGCAGATGCGGTCGATCTCCTCCACCGTCAGCTCCGGGTACAGGGGAAGGGTGAGTACCTGCTCCGCCGCCTGCCGGGCGGCCGGAGTATCCTGCCGTCCGGTTTCTGGTCTGTCTGCGGGAGCCGCTTCTGCCTGATCCTGACCGCGGTAACATGCGGGAGCCGCTTTCGCCCGGCCCCGGCCGCGGTAACATGCGAAATCACTTGTCAGAGGATAGAAATATTTCCTGGCAAAAATCCCGTTTGCGGCAAGAAGCTCCGCGGCCTCATCCCGGGTATACTGGTCTGTCTCAAACAGGACCGGAAAATAGGAGTAATTGGATTGCACATCCTTCTGCGGATCGAGAAGCCGGAGTCCCTGCGCGCCGCTAAGCCGCTCCCGATAGCGTTCCGCAGCCTTCTTCCGCCCTGAAATACAGCGGTTAATATGACGCAGATTGCAGATTCCCATGGCCGCCTGGAATTCGCTCATCTTGGCGTTTCCGCCCACGGCAGCTACCGTCTCCTCATCGCGGATTCCGTAGTTTTTGAGATCCTCCAGCTTCTGCACCAGCGCTTCCTCTCTGCAGCAGGCGGCACCGCCCTCAATCGTGTGAAAGACCTTGGTCGCATGAAAGCTGAAAACGGAAATATCCCCGAAGCAGGCGGCGGATCGTCCATTCAGGCGGACACCGAAGGCATGCGCCGCATCGTAGATCAACTTCAGTCCGTGCCTTTTCGCGATTTCGCCGATTTCCCTTACGGCACACATGTTTCCATATACATGTACCGGGAGAATGGCGACAGTTTTTTCACTGATCAGTCCCTCGATCAGTGTCGGATCCATGGTCAGGTCCTCCCTGCGGATATCGCAGAAGACCGGCACCAGGTTGTTGCGCACGATCGCATGTGTCGTGGATGCAAAAGTAAAGGGAGTCGTGATCACCTCGCTTCCCGCAGGGAAGCCGAATGCCCGGATCGATTCCTCCAGGGCAAGATGTCCATTCGTGAACAGAGTCACATGGGCTACATTCAGGTACGACTCCAACCGCTTCTGAAATCGATCATGTTTGGCTCCCATGTTGGTGAGCCAGCGGCTCTCCCATAAATCCTTTATCTCCGCACAGTATTCTTCAAAAGACGGCATGGAGGACCTGGTGACATTGATCTGATTCATTTTCCGCTCCTCCTTTCTCAGTTTTACAAGCCGGTTGACTCATGACAGAAGTCACAATTTACCCCCTGCTGCGGAAGGCTTTTACAGCCGAAATCAGGTAACGGAAGGCCTCCAGTCTTAAGACCGCGGATCCGGCCAAATAGACTGCTGCCCCCAGCAGAATCTGCAGCGCCAGAGTGGCTGTATCTCCCAGGCCCAGCCCGGAAAGCGGCCGGATGCAGAAACCCATGAAGAGCGCCAGGGCAATGCCCGGCAGAATGTCCATCAGCTGATCCTCGTAACCATATCTGAGCAGCTTTCTGTTGGGCATACTGTTGATGATCTGGCCGACAATACTCAGGGCCAGGACGCTCCATGCCATCGCCATCACGCTGATCCGGACAGTGATCAGGATCACCAAAACACTGATCGTTTTTTTAGCAATCTCCAGTTTCAGAAAGAGATCGCTCCGGCCCATTGCTTTGATGGCATTCAGGTTCGCCGTATGGACAGGATAAAACATAAAAGCGATGCAGTAAATGGCCAGAAAGGGAACACAGGGAAGCCATTTTTCCGTCAGGACCAGACGCACAAGGGTCTTCGAGCAGACAGCGAGGCCGATCATCAGAGGTGCCATGATATAGGTGCTTGTCTGGATCGCCCTGCGGGTCATGTTCCTGACCCGTCCGCGGTCATCCTGCTCCCTGGACATTGCAGGAAAAAGCACGCTGTCAATCGAGGTATTGATATTGGTCACGATCAGAGACGGAAACTGCTGTCCCCTGTTGTAATAAGCCAGATCCGCCGACGTATACATTTTCCCTATGAGAAGCGAACGGAGACTGTTATAGCCCGTATCCAGAAGAGAGGATGCCAGCAGCTTCCAGCCGTAGGAAAACAATTTCCGCAGCCTCTGCATGGAAAATATGCGCTCCGGGCGCCACCGTACTGTCAGCCACAGGATCAGGGTATCGACTGCCGTGTTGATCAGGTGCTGGGCGACAAGCGACCACACTCCGAATCCCCTGTATGCCATACAGATCCCGATGATTCCGGAGCCGATGGTCCCGCCCAGGGTGGCAAAGAAAAATTTCCGGAAGAGGAGGTGCCTGGAGACATAGGCCTGCTGGACATTTTTGACACCGGATATGATCAGGATCAGGCTGAGCACCCGCACAATCGATGTCAGCTCCGGCATCCCGTAAAAGGCCGAGATCAGAGGCGCCGCTGTGAACATGACCGCATAGAGGATCAGGCATGCCGCTATATTAAAATAAAAAACAGACGAAAAATCCAGACTGTCCGCATTCTTTTTCTGGATCAGGGCATTTCCCATTCCGCTGTCCACAAAGACCTGCAGAATCGCAGTGAACACCGTAACCAGCGCAACAGTCCCGTATACAGACGGCTCCAGGATACGCGCCAGAAGAACCGATATCACAAAAGCCGTTCCCTGCGCACAGATCCGCTCCCCGAACCTCCACAGAAAACCGGCTGCCGCTTCCCGCCGGCTGTTTTTTCTCTTACTTATCATAAGGTTCCTTTTTTACGAAATGAATCGTTCGGCTTTATGCTCCCGTGCCGGCCGGAATGTCCGGACATGGCCGCCTTGATCAATGTCTTGATCTTCCTGTCCGTCTTCATTGTACTGAAAATCTCTCTGTACACGGGATTGTTGATGAGTTCCCGGAGAGAGGCATTTTCCAGCATTCCCGCACCTGATGTCGCCATAAAGGGGAGAAGCCCTCTGTGCCAGGTATAGTCCGTGTACTGATCCAGATCCAATAGCATGCCGCAGTTGCGTTTTGCATCGATCTCCTTCTGTCTGCGGTCCTGTTTTTTCCAGCCGCTCATCATAGAACCCGATCCGCCTTCTCTGTAAACACAAGTCTCTTCATTGATGAAATGCGCATACCCCTGTGAAGTCACAAACAGGCGCAGGCGCAGATCATCGGTCGGGCAGTGGCGTATCCCTGCCTTCATCAGGGCATCATAGCATTCGGTCCTGAAAAAAAAGGAAGCCGTGGGAATAAATGTCAGCCGATGAAAATCCCTCAGGTCATAATCCTGCCTGCGGGGATCAAACTGCCCGGCGTCTTTCTTTGAATAGGGAATAAAGGTCCTGCGGGTCCGGGCTTCTTCGTTGCGGATCACCGCGTTTGTGAAGCAGAAGGTGCAGTCCGGATGTGCTTCCATATAATCATACTGCTTCTGAAGTTTGCAGGGGTCTGTCCAGTAATCATCCCCCTCGCAGATCGCCATGTACCTTCCGGTGACTCGCGGACGGATATGGGTCTCCACGATGCTGACGCCCTTGGACCATTGGTTCTCTGTCTGGCAGACCGGCTTAATTATTGCCGGAAATTTCAAAGCATATTCCCGGATGATGGCCGCTGTCGCGTCCGTGGAGGCGTCGTCGTGTACAATGACCTCAAAGTCAAAATCCGTCTTCTGCCGGACCATTCCCTCCAGCGCCATGCCTATATATTTTTCATGATTATATGCCAGACAATAAACGCTTACTGCAGCCATAGCCTGTTACTCCTCATGCCCTGCTCTGCACTGTGCCGCTTGTGAATGCGATTCCCTTCACGTCCAGATTATAACACACATCTGCTTTATATTCGCTTGCTGACCAGGTGTACATCTTTCCGCATCCGTCTTGTTAGTTGTAAATACAGAAAACCGCAGCTGTATCATCTACAGCCGCGGCTCTTTTATTCTTCATCGCGCAATACCCGTGACTTCAGTCGTGGGATACGCGCGCAAAAAAGGAAACTCACTTCATCGTGGGTACAATCCCGCGATGAAGAATAAACGCTCCGCGAGGATGCCCACGCGTGCGGTGCGGAAGATGATGCCCTTACGGGCATCCCGCACGCGGGGCGCAAGACTCGCGAGCGAGTCTTGAAAAAATAGCTGACATTATTGCCGTGTGTTTATCCACCATCTTGTTCTGTGCTTTTTGCGGCAGGCAGAAGAATCATTCCCCCAATCATGCCGCTCATAAGAGCGGCAGCGCGAGGAGAAAGCCCGGAACGGGTTTCTCCGATGCGATCAGCGGAGCTTTGGGCCGTCCCGCGGCACAAAGCTCTGGAGTGAAAAATATTGCATCGGCAATATTTTTCACTCTTCTTGCTCCAGAAGAGGATAGACCACTGCTGCCAGTGCTGCGCCGACCAGAGGTCCGACGATGAATACCCAGAGGGCGCCCAGAGGAGCTGTATTTCCGCTGATCCCGGCGATGAAGGCAGGAGCGATGGAACGGGCAGGGTTGACGCTTGTTCCTGTCAGGCCGATACCGAAAATGTGGACAAAGGTAAGTGACAGACCAATGATCAATCCTGCAAAGGATCCGTGATTGAACTTAGGAGAAGTGACGCCCTGGATGACCATCAGGAAGATAAATGTAAGGATGATCTCAACCGCAAGTCCGGCTGCAGCGCTTCCGTTCACGCCTGCCAGGCCGTTGCTGCCGAAGCCGCCGGTCATATCGGTCACCTGTCCCGCAGAAAAGATGACTGCCAGCAGAGCTGTGCCGATAAAGGCACCGATGACCTGGAAGATCCAGTAGAGAATGGCGTCCTTGAGAGAGATTGCCTGACGCATCAGCATGGCCAGTGTGACAGCTGTATTGAAGTGGCCGCCGGAAATATTACCGACACAATATGCCATGGCAACGACGGACAGACCGAAGGCCAGAGCTGTGAGAAGGTATCCGCTGCCTGAAGCCGCATCGCAGCCCACGAGCATGGCGGTTCCGCAGCCCATGAAGACCAGTACGCATGTTCCGATCATCTCAGATAAGTACTTTTTCATTTTGTTTGTTACTCCTTTCCTCTATGATGTTGCTCTAGGTACCTGCAGCCCTTACCCAAAACATTATCTTTCCCCTGACATTACTGTTTCTTTTTCTTCCGACCGTGCCGCTCATAAGAGCGGCAGCGCGAGGAGAAAGCCCGGAACGGGTTTCTCCGATGCGATCAGCGGAGCTTTGGGCCGCCTCGCGGCACAAAGCTCTGGATTGAAAAAACGCTATCGAGCGTTTTTTTCAATCTTTATTCTGCAGGTATCTGTACATAAACCAGCATCGGCTGCCTCTTTGCCTGAAACAGCCGACGCCCTTCATTATACTCGCCCGAAATGGACGTTTCTACTGTTTTTGCTATTTTTATAGCAATAATTATATCAATTGTTGCTGGCTCACCTGATGCCATTGTACCCTGCTATGGGGCTATAGTTCGGAAATTGCTTTTCTCATGGTGTTCAATACACGCTTTTTGTCCGCCGACCAGGCCGGCGCAAGGAGCAGGGATTTGGGGCCGTCTCCGGTGAGGCGGTGCACGACAATTTCATCGGGCAGGATCCGCAGACAGTCGCAGATCAGGGAACAGTATTCCTCCAGGGTCATAATGGGAAATGGATCCTGTTCATATTCAGCAGCCATCTGCGTGCCGCGCAGGATCTGCAGCTGCTGAAGTTTGATCCCGTCTACGGCAGGTTTCATTTTCCCCAGGTATCGAACCGTCTCAAGCATTTCTTCCCGGCTCTCTCCGGGCAGTCCCAGAATCACATGGACGATCACTTCGACGCCGATCTCCTTCAGATCCCGGACAGCTTTTTCAAAGACCGGAAGGCGGTAGCCGCGGTGGATCCTCTCTGCAGTCCGCTCATGAATGGTCTGCAGGCCCAGTTCCACCCAGACCGGTTTTGCCGGTTCGGCCGCCTTGAGTTCCCGGAGCATTTCCAGTATTTCAGGAGGCAGACAATCGGGCCGGGTTCCGATCGACAGGGCAGTAATCTCCTGTCTTCGTATGGTTTCCGTATAGAGTCTGCGCAGACGCTCCAGCTCCTCCCTGTTTCTGGCATAGGTGTTGGTAAAGGACTGAAAATAGGCTATATATCTGCGTTCCGACAACGGAATGCGGGCAGGAAACTTGGCGTCCACCCGCTGTCTTGCCAGACGGATCTGTTCCTCCGGAGGCAGAAAGGGAGCGGCAAATTCGCCGGACCCGCCCTCCGAGCAGAAAGTACATCCTCCATACCCGGTACCGCTTTTTTCATCATTTCCTGCCGCTTTGCCGGCAGTGCTTTCCGGATCGGCGGTCAGGTTTTTCAGCCCGCCATCCCGATTCGGACAGGTACAGCCGCTTGTCATAGACAGCTTATACACTTTTGTGCCGAAGCGCTCCTTCAGCGCCTCCGACAGCATCTTCTGCCGCATACAGATCACCTTCCCGAATATTACTCGAAATTTTTCCTTTTGCCTCTCTGTGCCGGAGCACTCCTGCCAAAACAGTATTGAGGCACTCCTGCCAAAAAACTGTTATGATAAAAGCAGTTATATTGTTAAAGAAAATGTTTCTGTCCCGGCTTCGCCTGAAATTTGCGCGTAAGCAATGAGCCATGCACAGACAAAGCAACAGTGAGACGCGTCGAGCTGGCTCGTAAGCGGCGATCTGTTGATTTGGCTGTATACGGCGAATGCCGCGACAGTGAGCAAACGCCCTGCGTTTGCGAACCTGTCGGCATGGAACATTGCGTCCCGACCGAATCCACAGCAGTTCGAAAAACTGAAATTTGCGCGTAAGCAATGAGCCATGCACAGACAAAGCAACAGTGAGACGCGTCGAGCTGGCTCGTAAGCGGCGATCTGTTGATTTGGCTGTATACGGCGAATGCCGCGACAGTGAGCAAACG
>Ga0310695_10004212_pt1 | contig 26929 bp, 40 predicted proteins | sample RumenRJG_04DNA_FD_203882 | JGI IMG/M metagenome (GOLD analysis project Ga0310695, IMG submission 203882) | Bovine rumen microbial communities from Lethbridge, Alberta, Canada - RJG_04 (v2) (version 2) | ecosystem: Host-associated > Mammals > Digestive system > Stomach > Rumen | place: Canada... | reverse complement strand
GATATAGCGCCATCTTTCTAACCTATTTTAAATATGACGGTGCCGTCACCTCTTTTTAAAGTAACATTTCCATCAACATCAGTATCGGTAGTATAAGGACCATCACAAACGTACTCTTTTCCGCGCGCCCATATGCAATTTTTGTCTTGAATAAAAACGATAGAGTCATCTAGAATTCTACCGTCTCGTAATGCGGTTTGAAACGAACTATATTTTTTATAGTTCAAAAACCTGAATTTAATTTTATCCATTTAGAGCACTCTTTTTAGATTTGTATATATACGGTTCAAGGGGACCCATTTAGGACCCCCTTTCCGTTTGTGTCTTTGCCATCCTTATGTACGCCGACACTCAAGCCTTTATAACGTTATTATTGTGCTTGCTCAGGGATGTTTTCTTCCCCGCCGCTGACCGTGTCAGTCTGTTCAGAGTTTGTAGGCTCGCCTTTTGTTTCCGGAAGACTCTGATCAGCCTCAGTTGCGCTTTTCTCTGTCATATCAATAAACTCGATAAACTCAACGTCCTCGGTTTTGATAATATTTAAATTAGCAATAACATCGCCAACGTTATATACAGCAGGAATTACGTCTGTAGTAGTTACATATTTTACAACTACTTCATCGTCTATTACACCAGTAAGTAAAGGACTAGAACACATTCTGATAGTCTTCTTATCAATTCCAGTAGGAGTGGTGATCATACCAACATATCCCTCAGGAATCTCAACTCCAATACCTGTTTTGTATACAAGGACGATTTGACCACGTTCGTTAACATCTGTTGCAATGTCTTTAGCAACGAGATTGTATCCTGTGCCGTTGTTTACGACACGTACCGGCTGTACGGCATCTTCTAAGATTTTCTTAAATTTAATAGTCATCTGCTTATATATCTTTATTTAGTTGTGTTTACTGTTGTCTCAGTTATGGTCGCCCCACCATCGAGTCGAACCCGGACCTGGAGGGTTAGAGCCTCCCGTGCTACCGCTACACCATGGAGCAGTGCCTATGGGAGGTAACGCTCCTCCCTAAAGTCTAAACATAGGCTACCAACTAAACATTTTATTATTATTGGAAAGTTTTACGAGGGTTCAGGTGGCCACCCGAATCTCAGCCTCCCTCGTATGGCTGTTATCACTTCTTCTTTGTAAAAGGCTTCTTCATCCAGTTCCAAACCTTCTTATACCAAGGAGTCTTGGGCTTCAGTATAGACTGAATAGCTTTAATAGCCTTCTTAACCTTCTTCTTATCAGTAATATGAACAGTCTGATATTCTGCTGCAAACTGCTCACAGAATGAATCGATAGTATCGAGTGCAAGATGTGCTCCGTATGCTATTACCTGATTAATCTCTGCATCTGTCAGAGGTACACCAGCCTTAGCCTTTGCACGAGTAAACTCGAAACGAACATCCTCACATGTCTCAGCTTGTGTGAGATCTACTATAATAGTAGGCTTATTTATTTTCTTTGCTTTCATAATTTTATACTTTATTCTGATTAACAACATTTACAACAACAATCACAACATTCACCCGGCTGAAGATCACTTTCGCTCTTCTTCTTAGCCCACTCTTCTTTCACCTGTTGCTCATAAGCTTCGTAAGCTTCAAGATTTTCCTTCCACTGTTCACTACTTACAACAATTACTCGATTTGGGAACTTCTCTTCGTAGAATGTTATTACGATATCGCCAGCCTTGGCTTCAAGTTCTGACTTATCCTCACCACGGTTAAACACTATTTTAGTGTCTTCTTTGATGAAGTATACGTCGTCTATTGAACTACGAGAACGATCAAATGGCAGCGGATTGTTATTTTCATCCAGCATTATTCTGCCGGTTCTAGAAATGTAAAGTGTATTCATTTTGTATATTGTCTTGTTTTATCTTCTTTAAATCGTCTCTTTAGCTTAAACTTAAACGCTTCATTAAACAGTATATCTGAAGTATCATCAGATTTCATAATATCTACTGTTTGTTGAAATACATGTTTGCATACTGCGTTTACGATTTCTCTATCAACGTTCAAGTTTTTCGAGACTTGTTTTATAACATCATCAAGAGTAATCATCGCTCGACTGCAACAATGTCGTATAATCGAATAAGTTTGCTATCTTTTACGAGATCGAAGAATGCGCCTGTAGTATCTCTGAACAGAACAACGTCACCAATTTTAATGATTTCGTTCTCCTTCATTTCGTCAGCAGGATACCATACTGGCTGCTTCAAAACAATACCTCTGCGATAATCAGAATCAACTTCCTTAACCTCCGTCTTTACCTCGTCATAGTCCTGTGCTTCAATGTCGTTATCATCCTTAACAGCAGTTTCTGTCTTAGCGACGGGAGTATTGAATTCTTTCTTAACTTTGACCGGATCCAGGGGCTTAACCAAGAAGAAGTCTCTAAACTCGTATTTTATCTTGTTAGCTATATCTTCAGCAAGTACCGATTGGTCAATCAATTTCTCTTCATCCATTACTTTCTAAGTGTTTTAAGATGGTTTAATACGCTCAATAAGTTAGTAAGAACGGTGTTCTTTTCAACTTTCACACACTGTGGCTCACCTGCAAGATCTGAGTCAAGGTTTACGAGCTCTGTTTGATATCTGTTAATCAAGTTGTCTATCTCGTCAAACACATTCACAAAATCTTTCTTAGTAGAACCAACTTCTTCAAGATATCCGTCTTTAATAAGTTGTTCTGCGTACTCAGGCGAAATACGGTATTCTGATGTGAATGATGAATTTACAGAATTATCGTCATCGTTCTTATGAAACTCTTCGTTGTGACAAGAGATATAATACTTGCCATCCTCTGAGAGAACGAATGTATCACCAACCTCCATTACAAAGAATGAATCTATTACACGTAATGTTTTTGCCATTTTATGAAATTTAATTTAAATACGCCGGCATAACGCAGTTTTATGTTGAATTGGTTGCAAATTGATAATATTTTTTGTAAAAATGCAGCCTTTTTGCCCAAAATTACGTTATATGGGCGTAATCTAAGGGAAAGAAGGGGGGATTATAGGGGGGTTAATAGGGTTAACTCTAGTTAAATATATATACTGGCCCTTTCTATTCTTTGCTACTTTCTTTCTTTCCCCAGTAAAATGTAGTTATGAAGAAACAAAAGAAAGCTATAATCGATACTTATGAGACGCTATATGACATAGACATCGTAGTAGCAAACAGACAGGTAAGTCTAGAAAAACTACAAAAGTTATATACTTACCCAGATGGAGTGGCGCTTGATGATTTTATTGTAGATGCTCTAGCTACTACTGCTGTAGTAAAACGTATATCTGATAATAAGACTTGCATATTGATTAAGGATAATAAAGATTCTGATGTAAAGTCAATAGATAAGAAACTTGATCATATAAACACTATAGCTCACGAATCATTACACGCAGTACTAGATATCTATGATATAATACAACAGAAAATATGTACATGTACTCCAGAACCTATGTGTTATCTTATAGGATACATAGCAGAGTGTGTATATAAAACGTTAACAAAGAAATAATATGACACATGTAGAATTAAACGCAATATTATACTATGCTGATTTCTTAAGTTTGAAGTAGGAAAGCAAGCCTGTGACTGATAATTGTAAATATTTCTTTGTTCACGGAGCCCCTATAAACAGTGCTTTTATAGTAGATATGGAACCTGAGTATGATGAAAATAACCCGTATCTAATCTAGGCATATTAGGAGTATAGATAGCTTGAAGAGAAGTTTGACGAAGAAGGCGCTTTAAGCTTTATAGACGATATATGTAGTTTAAAGGCATGTGGAGCTGTAAATGCTGAGCAAATGCTTAAATGTATTCATTACTACAGTACAAAACAAGAACGAAGAGACGCTTTCAATACTTATAGAAAGTGGAAAAAAGATCAATTTTACACACACTTAACATTTGATGAAAATGGAAACCCCCAACAAACACAATGCACAAGATATGTCAAACACGCTGAAACGCGCCTTAAACGACAACAATTACTTAAGAGCTATGGAGAAGATAGTGACAGCGTATAAAAATGCTATTAAGAATGGATTATACTAATACTGCCATTGAAAAGTACGAAATTGAACCGTACGACGACTGCGATAGACGTAAAAACAACGATAGTGATTATAATATCGACTAAAATATGAGTAAATTCAGTAATTTATACGATATTGATGGCAATATCATCAATAAATCGCCCCAACACAGATATACGCTTGAAGAAACCGAGCAGTTGGTCGACGATTTAAGTAAAAAAGTACAAGAAAATCCTGATAATGAAGTATACAAAGTATACTTAGCTAACGCTCAAAAATGGCTTTATAAGCTTTACAACGAAATGGATCGTGAAGAGCTCATGAAACGTATGAATTTCGTCACAGATAGCGTACAAAACGCTAAAAATGAGGTAAATGAAGCTGAACAGAAGGAAATTGACGAGATAAATAAGGCTGTTGAAGAGCTTAAAAAAGAGTATGACAGACTTGAAGGAGAAGGAACCGTATTGGATAACGAAGTGGAACAACCTGTGGCAGTCGATACACCAGTTGTCATGGACGAATATGTAGAACCAGTAGAAGAAATAACAAAATCATGAGAGATATTAGACGAATATTTGTGCATTGCACAGCAGGAAACCAAAAACAAACATTAAAAGACCTGTTAAACGAGTTTAAAGCTAAGGGTTGGAGTGCCCCAGGATACCACTACGTAGTATTCCCAGATGGTAAAGTAGAACAACTCTTAAGAGAAGATAAAGTAAGTAATGGAGTACAAGGATATAACAGTACCTCAATCAACGTAGCCTATGTTGGAGGGATTGATAACCAAGGACGAGCTACAGACAACCGCACGGAAGAGCAAAAAACATCACTTTTGGACCTTCTGACACAGTTAAAGCGTAAATACCCCAACGCCCACATTATGGGACATAGGGATATTTGGGGTAAAAAGCCAACACAATGGAGAAAACAATGCCCATGTTTTGATGCTGAGAAGGAATACGCACACTTAGATGACATTAAAATAGAGAAGTATGATGATTCTTCTAGTGAACCAGTAAAGATGGTAATGCCTTTATTTGCTCAGGAACAGCCTAAGAAGGAGAATATTTGGGATAAAATTAAAAATTTAGTACCGTGGCACAAGAAATAATGTTTTACGTAGCGGTATTTACAACAACTATAGCTGTAGCGTTAGGTATTTCTTCAATTATAGATTTCATTAGAGACTATTATGGAACCAGAAGAGATTAAATATTTTACTCTAGCTAGTATAATATCTGCAGAGAATGATCGTTATACTGAAGATCAGAAACAAGAAGTAATCTACAGATATGAGCTAGAAAAAGAGCAAGAGAACCCAGATTGGGAGTTCATATTAGAGCCTATAGGGGCTGATAATCGGTTATTAGAATTATTTATATGAGCGCATTGAATACACAAATAGGAGGATCTCACTATAAAGATCTCCCAATACAACCAGTAGAGTTTATAGAGAGAAATAACTTAGGATTTTGTGCAGGAAATGTAATCAAATACGTCTGTAGATATAAGAATAAGAATGGTATTGAGGACCTAAAAAAGGCTAAACATTACCTAGAATTATTAATAGAAATAGAAGAGAATGAATACAGTAATAGCGTTAGTAGCAATGATGGCGTGTGTAGTAGTACTAACTAAACCATGGGGATACGTAGAATAGAAGAAAAAGCAATAAAACGCTTTAAAGAAGCAGAGAATGCTTATAGAGAATATATACACAAACCTATACATGTAGGTAACGGTATATGGGATTAGATAAAACCTGCAGAACCTATTACACTTAAAGTAGAAGATTTGTATGCATTTTCTGGTCCACTATACTGGGATATACTAGACGAATTGTTTGAAGATAGAGTTGATCTGCACGATAGGATAAAGAGATATAAAGAGTCCAGGGTAGCTTAATGCTGCTCTGGATTTTTTTTTGCAAAATTTTTTTATTTTTTTTTGTTGTGCGAGTGTAGAAAGTGAAAGCAGCAATGAATCACACCCCACTATACGCATTCGGAGAGAGATGCCCCCTGTGGGGTCCCCTCCTTTCACTATTGTTCCATCATCTAATCCAATTCGTTATGCAACTGAAAAAGATTGAGGCTCTGACCTTATCAGCCAATTTCGGCGTTAAGAATGAGCAAGGTTTCGAGAATCGTGTCTTAAAGGCTGTATGGTCTGAAGGCACAAGTGATAACTTAGTTTCGTTTGTTGGTGAACGTAGCCTATTCACTGGTAATATTACATTGCCAGAGGGCAGGACGTCGGACGCGAATGGACTCAATGCCTATAAAGAAGAAATACAGAGAGCATTGACAGAAGGCAGATTGAAAGTCTATGGCTTTTTGCTTTCTGTATCTGATTTATCAGGCGGTGAGTTTCAGCGTGTCGAAAACACCACAAACCACCACATCATTGAGCAATTTCCGCGGGCTTGGTTACGTGACGATTTGCACGAAATTGCGGGCATTGTTCGTAATGATATGCAAAAGGCTATCGCAAAGGGCAAATTGCAAGTGGTGAAGGAGTAATCACAAGGGCAGGAGTACAATCCTGCCCCTTTTTTTATCGAAACCATATTTCCTGATGGAATAAGTAGTTTAATATATAGCGGATTAACATTTATTCACTAAATAGCAAGTCATATGAAGATTGAAAGTAAACAGTCTTACGCTATCGTAAGCACCACGATTCGTGACATTAACAATCGTGAGATGAGACAGATGCATGAGTTGAAGAACAGCATTAAAGGTGTACTTGATTCTCACAAGCCAGACAGCAAAGAGAAGAAATACATCAGTGATGATGATCTCAAGATGATGCATGCAATCCTCTCAGTGTTCACCAAGGAGTATTCTTCAACGCAAACTTCTGCGTTTGACGACTTCTTGAAGGAACAAGACAAACCTGTTGAACAGCCACAACAGCAGGATGAAGATGAGTAATCTCTCACGACCTGAGCATGTCATTAAACTGCTCAAACTTTTTATAGAAGTTTGCTACGCAAACTGGCCAGTTCACCTTGTGAACTTTTATATACTGTCCCAGTGTAGACGCTGGCTGATGAGTCGTTGCAAATTACGACGAAACAGTATTGTTTAACCCTTTAAACAAAAAGGATAGTTAACTGATGCGAGCCGTATAAACATACGGGTGTTGACTACGTGTAGTCCATACTTCACACTATCCAATTTATGTACATCAAATCATTATGGGCAGCCAATTGTCCGTACTGAATTGGCATCAAACATCATTTCAATTACATCAAGTAATGTTGAAGGGGTGTATGATTTGACCGTTGTACACCCTGGAGTTAAACACAAATTGCACACACTAATATGTACTGCGAACAATGCACAAATGGTGAACAGGTGATGCTGCGTAAGTCCATTTGGTTGCATACATTCGGGGTACATACTGTAGGCTAAACACATCTTGGTCAACACTGAAAGACCAGTGTAGATGTGTGACGCCTGTGTGTGCTAGTCTCAGGTCACGCGGAGACAATAATGTCGTGTGCGAAACAATGGGAGAGCGATGCTGGTCTGTACTCAGCAACTCTCCCGCTTTTTATACCACTCTGGAATTCGAGGATAACTTGGATCTCGTAATAACTTAAGAGTCCGTAAGGTGAGTGGTATTTAAGTGATCATGGCAACAATCAAAATAAAAGGGGTACTGGAGGTGTTCTGACCGAACGTTAACAAAGAAGTGTGTGTAATGCAGGAAAAGCACATGTAATACCCAAAACACTGCTCTGCTTTCTGATGATACTGGTCAGAGTTGATTCAGATAGTCGTGGATATACACACGATGACAAAGTATTAACATTTCCAAAACTTAGTAGTATATTACTTATGACAATTTGAGTAGGGTTAGAGAATTGTCTATGTATCAGTGTGAATTACTGTTCAAAGCGCTGTGAAAGGTTTTAGGCGTACGAGGGAGATGAAAGCCTAGTTCTCCCATTTTTTCTTTGATTTGGTACTATCCTGTGAGCCTTTACGTTGGCAGTACTATAAGTATGTCGTAAACAGAAACTAATCGCAGGATTTATTGCAATAGATTTAGGGTGTATAGGCCTATGATACACCCTTTTAATGATTATTCTTTAATATCATCAAGATATGAAAAAGTATACATTAAGTCCAAACTATTCCATTCTGATGGCCATATTGAGTGGGATAACAGCAGTTTGGGTTGTATGTTTATTCTTATAGAATATGACATACAAGAAGCAAGCAGTTCGTGTAGCCAACACGGACTATGTACGTGAGGTGACTCGTTGGCCAGGTCACACACAAATTGTCAATATCCCTATTTATAGAGGATAATCTCACACAGATTCTACACGCTGTAAAGATGTAGCCCTCTTTGAATATCAAATTTAACAATTTAAAACAAACAGTATTATGGCAACATTTAAAACATCAACAACAATTGGAGGTACATTATGTATTGACTTTCAACCAACATTTTCAGACAATAAATCTGTAAAATGGGTAGAGAACAATCTTCCGCTACGTAGACTAGTACGTCACCTAGTTGCAAAACGTGTACAACTTGGCTTCTCTATAGATAACATAAAATCCATAGTAAAACAACTAAAAGAGAAAACATTTAGTATCTCCACATGGGGAGGTGCAGGATGTGTTCAAGTATGGATTAAACCTGAGTACAATGTGTAGAAGACGTTTCTCTCCAAATGCAGTGGCATCATCAGATGGTGACCACACACGTATCTCACACGACCGACGTGCAGGGACAACAGGTCGTAAAATAAAGAATATCTTCGCTAAATGCGGAAATATTAAAATACTTGTCACGCCACGACAAGCAATGATGTTAGCAAAACAACAAATAATTGCTTCATATTAATTATCAAAATACACTGGTTCGTGAGAATAGGTGTATTTAAAACATAAGCTGTCGCATCATTAGATGCCTGATGAGTCTTTGAAAATTAAGACGAAACAGCAGTTAGTCATGTGGGTAGCTCAGCAGCATGGCGCTAAACGAACACTGAGAGAACGGTAAGATGATTACTTTCTTTGAATGGGTAAAACCTAAGACCGTTTTAAGAAGAGAATAATCAAGTTGTGGGTAAGATAAACTGCAACCCTCAAAAAGATGTTCTGAAGGTAACCAGTTAAGACCTTACAAAGTGGATTTCTCAATGAATGAGAATGGTGAAAGTCCACATGCAGGTGACAACTCCAATTCCTGCAAATCCTGTGCTTTTGACAGCACTTACTGCCTCAGTCTACCTAAAGACAGAAGCTGTAGAGTACACGAATCGTAATCGTGGCGAATACTCCAAATCAAATTTACCATCATTGTACCATGTAATTCGCAGCATGGATAGTATTTAATACTTTAGTCGACAGAGTGTTGAATATAACAATGCGCCGAAAGCAGGAGTATAAATGCTTATGTGCCCTTAGGAAAGGCACAACTGTGTATTGTACTATGCACAGTTATCTTTTACGTGCGGGGAATTGAATGTTGTATATGTAGCAACCTTTTCCCCGCTTTTACATCGACAACTCATTACGAAACCACATAATCATAAGCAAAATTCATGACCTAGTATTTGTTTTAAGTTGAAAGCTTTGAGCCGCAGTTCGTGAGAATGTACGGCTCTTTTATATGATTTTTGGAATCGATTTATATATCCAAGGGAGAGCAAAGCCTATGATAATCATCCGTTTCAGTCTTAGTTTGCAAATAGATTACATAAATTTCTAAAGAACTCTGTTATTCGAAAAGCAAAAATGGTTACAGCGGTAACTAGCTCTCCCTTTTCTAAGATTATTATTCATTTTAAACTATATAGCAATATGAATGATTTCTTTCCGGAAACCGAACCTGTAAACACTCAAATGGTTGCTAATCTAGAACTTGTGCGTCCAATCAATAGGTGCACAGGTGATGCGGAAATCTAAGAGTAAACATGGGTTCATGGGCATATGCATACGGTTTGCGTGTGCCCTTTTAATTGACAATTCACTTTATGTCAAACATATTAAAATTTTATCAAAAAATGTCAAAGAAACTTGTAACAAAAGACAGCAAATTACTGTCAGAAGTTGAAAATGTTCTCAAACAGAAAAACATCCCATGTGTACGAGTACAATTGTACAAAATACAGAATGGAGATGCTGTAAAGAGTGATGAACTCTTGCTGGCTGTCACCAATAAAGATGGTGAAGCAATGCGCAACGCTATTAAGTCTATTAAGACTGATAGTAAGTACTACTTTGGTGTTCTTAGGAATCATCCTGAGTATACTATTCCGAAAGGAATTATGAAAGAATTGGCTGAAGAAAGTCTAAAAGCCAGAATCGAACGTGCAAAAGAAGAGGAGGAATAATTATGAAATTAACAGATGAAGAAAGTAATACCTTAAAATTAGGTATAGTAACTTTTACATTTATGCTATTTCTTGGCTTTCTTTTGTTCTTTGCTGCCGCTCTTACTGGTTGCAGCAGCCAATCGATTTCAGCCAATACAGCCGAAGGTCAAGAAGCCGAAATCTTCATGCTCCGATGCAAAGTAGCTAATCAAAAGGCTATTATTAAAGCATATGAAGATGTACTTCACGAAGTATGGTTGGATAAACCTGCTTATGTCGAAGATGCATTAGCTGAAGGTGATGCATTTATTCATCTCGATGAGATTGTTGGTGAAAGTAATGTATTTCGCTTTCACAGCAAGAAAGATAGCTTACGTTACATAAACAATTGGTACGGAGGAGAACGATCATGGTAATAGGTAACTTAGTTACAAAGACACAAGCTCAGGCTCTCAAAGAACTTGGGTATAAAGAAATGACGGCATATTATAATTGGCCAGATTGGTTGAAACCAATAAGTTGTCGTCATCCAAGAACCAATGATAAATATTCACATGGCTATTCAATACCAACAACTGATGAAGCCATAGATTGGCTACGTCGTAAGTATAATATCGTTATTTATAACAAAATTGAGCCATTTGTAGATCCTACAGACGATACTCATAAAAAGATTTTGTTTAAATACGGTGTTAAACGTTGTGATGTAAATCATCTTGGTTGGAATGGTCGTATGGATCTTGGCACCACACGTCTAAATACAAACGTGTATTCTCTAAAACGCGAAGCTATTAGTATTGCCATTAAATACATTAAATCTCAGAAAAATGAATAATAGGAAATGGGGGTTTAATACGGTTGTTAAAATACGGAAACCAGAACAGTGGAAACCAGGTCAACTAGTAACGTTGAACGGTAAAGTGTATCGTATTCACAAAACACAATATGCATCTGGATATAGACAATGTATGTTTTGTCAACAGTGTAATATGAAATCACCTTGCGCAGATATGTTCGATTATCCTAATGACAAAACGTCATTTGGACTTACTGAATGTAGAAACAAAATGCCAGATGGTTGTATACCTAAACGTATTTAGTATGTGGAAAGCTGGACAACTAATCACTGTAAAAGGTAATGTCTATAGAGTAGAAAAAGTCAAAAATCTACTAAATGTTGTAGTATGTGACGAAGTGTGTGATATACACAAAGAATTTGCATCTACAAACAGAATGCCTTCACAATTATGTCGCAAATTATGTTACATGGTAGGCAGTAAACTTGGAGATGGACTTTATTTAAAACTCATAAAACCTAAGCGTATCTAGGTAAAGTGAACGTAAGTAATTAACAATCAATGTAAAGAAGAATGCTGAAAGGTAAAATTCTGAATCAAAAGAATCCTCCTCGTCCTAAAAAGGCGAGGGTGGATTCACAAGGCAATGATCGTAGACGATTATATGCCAAAAGTGGTAACGCTACCATACGTATAGCAAGCAATTTAACACAAAATGCTTGTGAAGTATTGGAAGCACATATTCTCGGGTGTATTGAGAACTTAGGTGGTAAATCTGAGTGCTCATTTATAATAACACAATGATATGATTATACGCAGAGTGTTGAAATGTGGTGCCGAAGTTGGCAGATACATTGAAGTTACCAAAAAGACTGCAAAAGGTTATTATGGTAAAACATTGCGTAGTTCTGAAGAGTTCTTTATTGCTGAAACATTAAACAATTTTAAAGAAGTTGAAGTTGTTACTATAAGTGTGGGCAAAGTAGAACTTGAAGCTCTCAAACACGCTGTACATGTACATCACGAACTTACTCCACAATGGGAGAAAGTACTTGAAAAGAGACCAGAAATAATAAAAGTATGGAATCTACAAGGTGTTGTATATATATGGCCAGCTGTAATCAAGAAACGTATCTTTGGACGCGTTCCCAATGTGTATATTGAAATTAAAAACAGAGAATATGAACCAAAATAGTATGATGGCAAGGGAAAAGCTTCCACCAGGCTTCTGGATTGGAATAATAGTCTTAATGGCTATCTTGCTAATAAGGAACTGCATGGGAGGTGTTAGCCCATGAAACATCGTAAACCAGGTCAAATAGCCAAAATTGACGGGAAAATATTAAGATGTGCAAAACGTGAATTTGGATGTGAAGGATGCGTACTCAACAACATGTTATTATGTCCTTGTGTTCTTTCAAATCATCCAGATCCGCCTAATTGTATAGACGATGGCATAATATTTATTAATGTATGATGATTTGCTATATCGTTTAGAAGCTGTGGTTCGTGAGAATAGCAGCTTCAATCTTTCAAATGTATAGAAATCAGCTAAAGCGGAAACCTCAAGCCCGCAAGTCAATGACATAAATCTTGCTCGAAAGAGATGTAGTGGCTAGCTAAATTGACGAATGATGAGAGGGTGCATTGTGAAGAGACTGGATTTTGCTCAAATAGTCAGGATTAAATGAGGAATTTGAGACTAGACGCGTACTCTACTTTACAATCAAAGTCGTGGTCAGAGGAGACTTAAAAAGAAGCTGACACCCTGCTGGGGTATATTCCAGTTATCAGAGTTGTAGGTGCGAAAAACCTTCAAACCCCACAGAACGTAGTAGAATTCTTAATGAATTAAAAAGCTAGACGTAGGTGCGAAACCAACTGTGGGAACAATAAGTTGTGATATTCATAAGTGTAATATTTTAATTTTACCAATGTTACCTATTTTGTATTATCAAATTGGCTTTTTTGAATCTATATTAGTTCAATCTTGAAAGCTAGATAATACTACATTGTGAAATATAGTATTATCGGAACAACACTCTGTTGTGAAACCCAGTGTTGATTTTTATCACAACTACATCATTGGTTTGGTGACTGTACCGGAAGATTGAGATCGAAATCAGGGAAAAAATTAGGCTATGAACCCCAGGCAAATCTCATGAGAACAGTCACACACTATAATGTCCGAGGTTAAGGGGCGCACTTCGCGTGCGTGAGGTTGGTAGATGTGAAGCTTGCAAACATCTGGTAGGACATTCTATAAGGGGAGTAAGACCGCATCTAACGTCATAATAAAGAACGATTTCAGGGCATCCCCTTTTTAAATGAATCTTTTTGGGTTTATTATCATATTGTTTAACTTTTTAAAACGTTTTAAAAATGATTACTGTACATTTTGATCCAGGACCTAATAAATTGCAAATGGTCAAAGCTATCAAAGAAACCTTACACATTGGTTTGAAGGAAGCAAAAGATTTTGTAGATCTTCGTCGTGTTCAATGTGAAAAGGAACAAGGAGATGCTGTGATAGAAGCAATCGAAAGTGCTGGTGGAAAATTAACGTAATTTAGTGATTAACTTCTTAAACATTTATCAAAAATGAAAGAATTCGCAAAAATCACACTTATTGCAATTGTCATAATTGTGTTGAGTGTGTTGGCTACACTAGCCATCATGAAGTGGAAGGGACATCATTTCTTGCCCCAAAATTATGATTCGTCTGTAGAAGTAACTCAGGCGGATATCAACAACCCTATCATCATGACTGTATCTGATGCTTTTGAGCTTCAACAGAAAATGATTGCAGATAGGCGTACTGACTCGTTATTCCTAGCAATGGGAAAAACAGACATGCATAACGTTATAGGTGTGCTACAAAACAAAGGCGCCAAAAACATTATGAAAGTCGATATTGTTAACGAGTTTACAGCTGGTCGAGCGGTATATGAAAATCTACCGGCTCCTGATTCGAAACAAAACCAAGCACAAGAAACCACCAAAATAGCAGAGATAACGCTAGAAAACACTGGTACTACTACGGTGACGGAGGCGCCGCCAACCAGGGTGGAAGAGAAACAGTCCGCTAAGGACACTATAATCAACGGCAAGAAATATAAGCAAGTTGAGTAAGTGTATGAAGCAGGCTGTTATTATTGTATATGACGGAAAGAATCCGCCATTACAAGCACAAAAGGACGCAGCTGGAATGTTAGCACAATACGGCCTCATCGACAACCTGGAAAATGTCGAAGTGTATGTGTTAAATGAAGCTGAGATAGTTGCTGCTATTGCTGGAAAAGCTTTAGGTGACAACCACAACAATATTGTCTTTGAAAAACCAGAAGAATGGGCTGCAAAAATGGTGATAAATGACTTCTCAGAAGCATTGTCAACTAAAGACTATGATACATTTAGTGTAGCATTGTCTGTAAGATTGTCATCAGAACTCATGAGAGGATCTGAAACAGACTTTATTAGAGCCATTCGTATATTAAACAAAGAGCATGCTGAGAACAATATCACTGATGCACAGCGAGCCTGTCTTGATGACAGAATGTTCCAGATAATGCGCAGAAGTTTTTATCTGGTATGTCAAGGACGACACATTGTGTTCCGGTAAATCGTGTTAAATCACATCATGCTAACGCAATTCCTTACAAGAGAGAGCGTTGGGATGCAAAGAGAGAAGTAGCAAACGCACAATATGAAGTGCGTAAGTAATTAACAATTTAAATCATAAATCAATTATGGCAAAAAATGACAAGAAGGCTATTAGCCTGATGGACGTGAATGAAGAGAATTTCGGCGAAGCGCTGAAGAGTGTTAACACATTTGGCGAGGATATCGTCAAAGCAGCTGCCGAAAAGGAAGAAGAGGCTAACAAAGAGCGTAAAATCCGTGAGTACAACAGTATCAAGGATAAAGCTGTTTATCTGAATCTTTCACTCGTTGCACGTGCAAAGTACAGTAAGAAGACCAATGACATCCTGGCCGAGGCTCGTAACCAGTCTAAGGCCCTGCTCGACCGCGTCACCAAAGGTGAGCTCACAGCTACCGATTATGATGACGAGATGAAGGAAATGATCGATAAGCAGATGAAGGAGGTCGAGAAGGCTGGCAAGCAGCTCCGTAAAGATCTTGAAGATCTGCGCAATGCATTCCCCAACCATTGGTCTTACAACTGGGATAATCCGTTCCAGCGCTTGAACCGCGCTATCGAGAGCAACAAGTAAGAAACCCTGCAATAGGCGTGAGCCTTGAGCCAGTACCTATTTATAGGATAGATATGTGAAGATCGTGGGCTGAGGCCGTAAATGATCACTATCCACAATAGGTCTGAATTGACAGACCCGGCGAGAGTCGGAGTATGCTTAAGATACTAGCTATATGAAGTGTTGGTAGTTATTTACAATTGCACTGAGACCTTGAGTCCGCCGCAAATATTGTACGTAACTACCAACTATATGGATTATAGAAAAAGCCTTAAGATGTTACGGGAACCAGTTCGGCAGGTAAGCAGCGAACCAACGCTGTTAAAATATATTGGTCCATTGATCAAATCACTATCGTATTGAGCTATAAGCCTGGGCAACTAGAAGGATTTCTCGGGGAGTTGAGATATAGACCCTGTACGATATATCAAAAAATGTGAACTATATACTATGTGTGAGCCTTGAGCCAGAGCATGGTCAATGTAGGAAAATTTAAGGTGAGATTATAAGCGATTTGAGGCGTCGTATACCCTTGAGTGGACCAGCTATCCATGAGAGGTTAGAAAATGCGTCAGAGAGCCTGTAAATAGCCTTAAATCGAACGTTTCGGTTGATCCCCGATATGTTCAACTAAGAAATCTTAGCGGTCTGAGGTAAGTTGTTCGGACACGGGTTCGAATCCCGTCGGGTCCACTTTGACAGATACCGCAATCTGACAATTCCGCGATGGTAAACAAACGGTTATGTTCACCACGCACGCCCTCATAAGAGGGCAATTTGGGCTCGATAGGCTTTAGACGGGCAACAGAAGTAAAGGCATTAACGCTTTGATATAAAAATTAAACGGCAATTATAATATTGCAGACTACACGGGTCTCCAGGAGGCAGCGTGAAGTCGGTGTGCAGGCTACCTAAGTGCCTGCAAATGGACTTATAGCTCAGTTGGTTAGAGCAGCAGACTCATAATCTGAAGGTCCCTGGTTCAAGCCCAGGTTGGTCCACTATGTTGATATTAGGTTGGCTGCAGCGAGTCCCTTAGAACAGTAACAACGGGCGGTATCAACAGAAAGTTCCCACTTTTCCCAGGCCAGGGAAGTACGTATATGTGGGAATAATGGATCATGGTGTAATGGTAACACTACAGGTTTTGGTTCTGTCATTCGAGGTTCGAATCCTCGTGATCCAACAATATGCTAAACAATACAGGATATCGACAGATGCTAAGGGACAGAGTCCCTAAATTTGTCGGCTTTGCACTCAAATGGTGTAAAGCTAAGGAAGCATGGTTAGACCATGTATATAAGAACTTCATTTGGATTTATACTAGTAAGAAAGAACGGCTTGCGCAGACGAGACGCGTTCTCGGTATAACTGATCCTAGAATGAAGAACTTTGTGTTTGCGGATACTATTGATTGGGATAATCTCGATCATGAAGAGACAGCTTACTGGAAAAATGTAGCATCTTGGGTATCCTGGTTCCAAAAGACTGTCCCCTGCATAGAGGACGAGTACAAAATCTCTAAACAAGGAGGAGCAGACATTATCGATTTAAAGCGTACAATTATGCTTAATTGGTTGTCTAAGTATTTTCCTACTAAGGAAGATAGCGCTGAAACTCGTAAGAAAAAGAATAAGTATGTAAATAGCTTAGCCGATTATCTTATCGATTGTTTTGAAAACCGTATTAAATAAAATATGAGCGTATTTTCCAATTATTTGAGCCCGTACATAGAAGCGGGTATTTTGCAAGACGTGGATCAGACAAAGCCTAGTAATGTGTACGCTCAGCTGAGTATCGCATACAATCAAGGCTCAGTTGGTGTTCAAAACACTACAAGACTGTTTGTTCCGCACTACGATGAACAGGATTTAGATGAATTTGATGAAAAGCTTTTGTATACTATCTGGTCAAACGATCATCTACAAGGATTGATAAAATGGTTTAATTCTAAAGTTATTCCAGAATTTACTGAGATTTCTTATCAGACTATAAATGTAAGAGTAAGGATATTCATCAGTAAGTTAAACAAACTTGTAAATGACGGACTAGTGGATAAAGAGACTGCGATTCGATTACATTTGAATCTTGTTGACACAATTAAAGAAGAGTATATCGCATTAGTAAATGAGGATTTACCCTTCTAGGGCTGCCCTATAAGGTAGTCTTTAATGACAGCAGCCCACTAAGCGTTTTCGGTTTACGCCAACAGGAGTGACACCTTAATAAAACCGACTAAATTGTGTTTGATATGAAAGCTAATACTCCACGCATAACTGAAGAGGAGATAGCTCTTATCAAAAGTGCTCAGGCAGGCAATACGCTTGCTTTTAATAAACTTTATTATAAATATAGTGGGTTCACAACGAATCTATTATACCATTTTCTCAAAGATTACGATGAGGCTAGAGATATTAATAATCTAGTATGGGATAAAGTTTATAGAAAACTCTCGAAATTCACAGATTATTCGTCATTTGGCGGATGGTTGAGAATACTAACTAATCGCACAGCTATAGATTATCTACGTAAACTAAAGCCTTCAATTTATATTCCAGATGACTTGAGTTGTAATCAAGATCAGAATATGACTAGTGAGGAATCACAGACTGATTTAACTTCATATAATCAGGTATTGGAGGTTATTAGACAGTTCCCAGAAGACATTCGTAGGATCTTTGAGCTGCATTATATAGAGCATCTTAGCGTAAGTGAGATTAGTGAAGTAACCAAGATTCCTACCGGTACGATTAAATCGCATCTTAGTAGGAAGCGTAAATTAATTAAAAAACTCTTAAAATTATGATGACTTTATTAGCTTTTGTCTCCATTATTGCTGCCATCACTGCAATTGCTCGTTACAATGAAAGTGAGAAGCTGTTTTGGAGTCTGCTCGTATCTTTTGTAGGTGCGTATGCAGCAGTCAACGTTGCAGTTAGTCTGCTCAACGATGACAAGAAGGATGATAAGGTTGTTATGATTGAAAAGTCCCCCATGCAGGTGCAGGAGAGTATGCCACTCCTCTCTGGAGTTTTGGCAGACATATCTCTTTCTGCAACCATGCGGGAGAAATCCCCAAAGCCTGCAGGTAAGGATATGCTTTTCAATCAGGACAATGTTATCACAAGTGAAGTCCATCGCAAGGCGCGTGGACAACCACAATGGTATATGTACTTTAGTGACAGCTGACTGATGTCAAGTCACCCGAAAGTTATACCCAAAAAGATTGACTTAGAACGAGCCTAGTCAGCTCACAGTATTAACAGTTTTAGACATTTATCAAAAATGGGAAAGAACAATAAAAAGCCTACGGTAGAAGCTCCAGTAGTGGAGAAGCCGGAGGAAAAGGCCACTGAGGTGAAAACCGAAGAGACCAAGGTTATTAACGTAGCCACTAAGAAAGGCCTGTCACAAAGTGATAAGGTTACTTACCTGAAAGAGCTCCGTCATCGTAGCGATGAGCTCAAACAGGAAGACAATCCTCCTATGGAGATGATTAAGGGTTACGACATGATTCGTGACGCTGTCATCATTGACATTGCTGTAGGAGAGATTGCATGCGGTGAGAGTGCAACAGGTCATATCCTGATTGCAAACGAGAACAATTACAAGGCTTTGCAGCTTGCAGCTATAACTCGTGGTGTGAAGATACCTGAGTTTAAAGCTCTTCCTCGTCCTACAAAATCTCAGCTTGAGGCTGTAGGTATCGCTGAAATTGGCGAGATTCGTGCTCTGCCTATGAAGGATATTAAGCCTTCTAAGGAAGCTATCGAGAAAAAGAAGGGAGAGATTAAGCTGAACGCTGAAGCAGAGTCTGGTAAAAAGGAGTATTTGAACGACCACACTAAGATCGAGACTGACGAGCAATTGGCAGAAGCCCTTGGGTTTCAACTTGTTAACAATAAGATCGCTAGTCCGCTTGATCGTATTATCACGGCTGGTCAGTTCTACCGTTCCTATCTTGAGGCTCGCGCCGAGAAGTCAGACAATCCGCAAGTTGAACTTGCTAAGATCCATGAGCTCACTCTCGCTGATCTCCTTCAGGAGATTAGCACTATGGTGCCCCCCAGCTTCACCGCTGAAGGATTCGGCCGCCTATTATGTAAGCGCATTACCGATACTAAGAGCGTGGTACCAGCCTTTGAGATGCTCAAGCGTTGTGGCAAGAAGCGTAACGACAAGGAGTTCAAGTTCTCTGATGAGGAGATTGCAGCTCTGGTTCGCGTTCTCGTGGTTTGGAAGGCTTCTGCAGAAATAGCTAATCTTGGTGCCAACATTAAGCGCCTGTCTAAGGATGCTAAGAAGAATGCTGACGCTATAAATAATGCTAATAGCGTCATTAAGGCAGAGCAAGAGTTGATGGCGTATGTCACCAATCCTACATATGACCTTGCAGATAATTTCATTGCTGCTTATAACAATAAGGAGAATGAGATGCACAACTCTGCAATTGAGGTCTATAAGAGTGTTGTTGAGACCTATTATAAGGACGTAAACGTTCCTGAGCTCGAGTTCGAGACTATGTTGTTGAATGTTCAGCAGCATGTAGGTATTGACATCAACCTCTTTAATGAAGCTATGCTGAAGCGTGACGAGTATGATTCTAAGAATCTGATCGACATCACTTCTGAAGAGCCTGCTGAGAAGAAAGAAGTAGAGTCAAAAAACGCATAACGGCTGCTAAGGAGACTGTTAGAAACTTAGTACGCCAAGTTTGCGGATATATTTTCGCATAATCTAACAATCAATGTTATGAAGCGTTTTACTACCTTTCTATGCTGCATTGCGTTGATGATTGCAGGTGCTGGTCTTGCAATCAGTAACCTTCGGGTTCAGCCACAAAACACAATTGCAGCTGCTACGCCCTATTATAGACCAGTTCCAGCTATAGTAGGTAGAACTTTACCTCCCGCATACCAGTGTGAACTGGGCGAGAAGGACTCTGATTCACGAGCAACTTCTGCCAAAGACTCTGTCAACATTATAGACAGTGTTCGTTGGGTAACAAAAACAAGATGGAAGACTCGTTATCGTGATGCTGATCATATTACAGCTCATGGTACAGAAAATGATACAACGGCTACCACTCCAGATAGTTTGTTGTTGAAATCTGCGAATATTAATATGTTGGGTCGTGAGGAGTATCCCAAGGATAGTGTTGAGTCTTCTAAAGGCTCATCTATACAATTAACCGTCGACGGTGAAGTTGTATATTCCAAAAACGACAATCACTCCGGGGTGAAGAGCCAGTGAGGAATCACTGGCCCTTCGGCCATTTTGGCAACCTGTCAGCACATCTAAGGAAACAGTCTCATTAGCTGTGTGCGCAAGAGTACTACTTGATCCGAGAATATGTCGAGCCCCAAAGGCAAACTCAAAAGGTAGGATGAAATGCTGCATAGTTATACGTACTCTATAACTGAAAAGTATGCAGTAAGAGGTGTGAGGGGTGTATCAACACCTAGTCGCCCATGAGAACCGTCTGGCGATGGGACTCTCGGCAAAACTCCCGTAAGTCGCAAAAAGCGCAAAATGAACCGTATCGAGAGATCTACTACAAGCGATACATAGTAGTAGAATTACGTTACACGAGTTGAACATGCAGACAAGATGCCAAACCCTGCATGATGTATCAAGATTAGCTGTAGTCCAGTGTTCCACGCAATCCAGGGCGTGTATGAAGGGACGAGTCCGAGCATATGTGCCTAGCAGAAGGTTTGACTATCTGCGCTGTACCGTAACTACGGTCCTTGAAGAAATCCTTCTAGTTTCGATTACTAGATGACCTCCTTTGAGGCTACGGTCCCACTGGGTCACCAGGGATGGGGTACTGAGGAAAATGTGATGAAGACAACCGATGAGCTTTTGGTCGTTTATTCGGTATATAAAAGAGAAAATGACCGCTAGGTAGATGGCGCTACCTATGGCGAAGTAGGGCCTAGAGGCTTGAAGGCCACGCGAGTGAAGTCCGCGAGTAAGACTATTCTAAAGGTATGAAAGACTATGATAAGCGATAGTTAAGTAGTATAGATTGGAGATGTACCAGAGGAAATGCTGGAGTCGAAGGATGACAACCTGACAGTCAAAACAAAATCTTTTTAGAGTGAGATGGGTCGATTCGAAGCCTGTACAACCAGTACAGAGAGAGATCGCTCGGCATTTTGATTAGGATAGTATAAGCAACATAACCTGTTATATTCAGATTTACAGTCCCTACAGAGTAGTAAGCTGGTATATTGTAATGTCAGTATAGCTTGATTACACGCAAGGTAAATTATACGAAAGTAAGTCAATATGTTCTATTAACATGTTTAACAAAAATTAGTGTCCCTCTATGAAATCTATTACGTTATGTTCAACGCCTTAGAAAAGTGTCCTTCTGTTGTATTGAAGAAACATAACCATTTTAGACGTATGATAGAGAACTGAGTGCCAACCGTTCCTGAGAAGCAAAATTAGGACAAGATAGAAGGCCAGAAGCTTAGACCTGCAAGTCTAAGTGGTGCGTCCTGTCTATGAAGTCAATATACACGACAAACGGAGAAATCCAGATATAAGGCAGCATACTGCAAAGCGAAACCACTCCCTTGTCTCGGGTTGGGTAAAGCGACTCACATGAACCCTATGTAGTGTAGGTAGTACTGTGGGAAACCGGCGAAGCAACGCTTTATGTGGGTGACAAATCTAGGTGTATGAGGTGAAATTCCTCCAGTATTCGTGCACTATAAACAGAAGACAGCAGCAAAGCTGAATGTACAACAAAAAGCCGTTGGTCCATGATAGAGTTTTGGAGCTCTTAGACCGATTCGATAATAAACAGGTTAGATTTAGCCTGAGATGCCACAAGCTGATAAATTAAACGGCCAGATAATATTGATTGTTCTGACTGGCAAAACAAATAGAACTGGGGCAGCTGTGCCTAACTTGGTATCGCAAGACCGAGATACAACAGCAACGTAGTTGTCTTTTATTATTTGGAAAATACGGAAGATATACTACACTTTATTGGTTTATATTTCTTGGATCTATGAGCACTAGGCCGTGACCGTCGCAAGACGTAGCTACTCTGCCAACGAGCCCAAGTTATATTGTACAAAACTCAATATTGTGTTTCGTGTTTGGTGCTTGATTGCACAATGTGGCAATTAGCGCTTTTGAACCTTTGTTATAAATGGGTATATATGTCCTACCGTTGGACTCCCGTTGTATTGATTGAGCTTCTTTAAGGAATATAAAGATACAACTATATAATAAAGAAAACGCGCTTCCCATAAGCATAGCACAACCATAGTAAGAAAACAAATTAGAAACACTATAGAACTTCCGATAATGCGGCACCTTTTCAAACAGGGATGCTAGCGTATCAAACTTTTTATGGCAACGTCCGAGCCGAGAGGACATATGTGTAACCTTATGTCGTTGGTCAATCACTGACGATATCAAAAAGGACATAAGATGACAGAAACTAATGTTAATGGTGTCGATATGGGCACCGTGGCTCAGCATATGAGTCAGATTTCACAACTTGGCGGCCTGCTGGGCGCTAAGTATTTTACGCTGGAAGGTAAAGACACGTGGACAGACTTCGATAAGAAGCAGCGTGAGATCCAGCTCAACCCCAAATCGCCGGAACTTATCCTCAATAAGTCTCCGCGCAAGTATGAGATCCGTGATGTAGATGTAATCGCACAGACCATTAAGACTAATCCCCTTACTGGTGTTACATCTGTCGTATTTAACCCTGGCACCTCAACTGAGGCCGAAGCTTCGATTGTAGCTGGCAAGCCGTTTGCTCCTATTTCTGACGATGCTATTGCAGCAGCGCTCACTCCTGGTGCAGCAAAGCATATCTTTGCTAACGGTCGTGCATTGCTGAGTAAGGTCAACATCGCTAATCAGCAGAACGTTGACATGATCACAGTGCTGATCAAGGCCCTGCAAGCTCAGAAGGACTCTATCATCTCTACGATGAAGGCCAATGAGAAGAAGGTCAATGACTATGAGGAGAACTTGCTGAAGAGCAAGAAGGAGCTTGAGACTGCCGATGGCGGCACAGTTGAGATTACTATTAGCGGTCAGTCTTAATCATGGCACAATTTGACGATAAGCAAAAAGAGCGTATCGTCCACTTGATTGAGACTCTGTTAGTAGAACCAAAAATACGAGAGAGTGTAACAAGCAATTTCACCCCTCATAAGAAGGGATACAAACACGTTCTCATAGTTATTGAACGTTCCAAGATATACTTCGCAAAATATAGTTGGGGAGGTTTTGGAACATTCATGAACAACCTAATCAAGTGCTATGAAGATATCAGTTTTATTGATTTCTTCATGATGACGTGGAACGCACTTGTGGACATGACAGCCGGAACACCTGCACAAGAAGCTGTTCTTGAGGGGCTTTCGCGGGAGACCATACTCAAGGGAATTCGCAATAAGGAATACGACTGGATTGTAGATCGATTTTTCGATGTATGTCGACACTTAACGAACGATGGATATTGGAAAACCATAGGGACGAAGACTGATCTTAATGAGAAGCCTTCCCACCATTTTAAAGGTTGTCCATATTCTGGTGGCGTAGAAATACAGGTAGGTACCCCAAAGGCACCTCCTACACTTTGGCGAGTCGTAGACTCTGTTGGACAAACATTTGAAGTAATTAGTGCTCGATGGGTTGGTGGAGCTGAATAATTAGTGACTCTGTGGGGTACACATTATGGTTATTCGCACATTGACTAATTAAGTATTAAAAGCTTAGAATATAGTCCAAGAACGATAATGATGTGAGATTATATGCAAGACTTCTGAGGGAGATCTATAACGCATATATTCTCACATCACCTATTAGGTTTGTGGGGGTTAGTTCCGCCACAGATTACAAGGTAAATGATGCTCGAATTCAACTAATTAACATGTTTAACAAATTAAATCAATTTGCCTATGACGAAATCAATTAAGTTGAATGCAGCTAATACTCTTAGTATCAAGAAGAAAATTGACAATGATATTACTAAGTTTAGTCATATCATCCGTGATGAGAATGTGATGTCAAAGAAAGCTAAGGCAGCAGGTCAGGGTTCTGGTCTCGACCTTAAGGCTCTCTATAATACTATTCAGCAGCTTCGCGCTAAGCGAATTATGTTGAAGGGTATGATTCAGTACCTCAATATGGGTATGACAACATTCAATTACGAGGATTTTAAGAAGACCAACTATTATGCTATATTCTCTGCCTGTGAGGCTAAGGAGGATATTACGCTGTTGAAGATGATTAAAACTTTGAACCCGCAGCTTAAGGCTCAGAAGGGTAAGAAGAATATTGGTTCTACTGAGACGTTCTCTAAGGAGAAGATTGCTCAGCTGATTCATGACCAGCAGCTTGAGGCTAATAAGTTCGATGCAATGCTCGAGAAGTTTAATACTGAGGCTACTATTGAGATCAGTGAGGATAAGTCTGACGATTTCAAGGAGTATATCACAGCATAATTTAAATGGTCCGATTAGAACGACGGCGTGTAAAGAAACGCTTGGCGTCTGTGCAGTTCGATGCTGCTACTAATCACAATGGCGATATTGCCAGAATTTAAATCGTTATCAAAATGAGTAGAAAGAATTTTACAGTGGCAACGACCGAAGATGGTAAGACCACATTGACAAAGATAGATAAGACTCCCACAGGTAAAGTAAAGACAATGAAGAAGAAGGAAGAGCTTCAGAAGGCCCGTGAGGAACAGTATAAAAACTTCCGCATTAATGCTCTGAAGCGCCGTGCTAAGCGCATGGGTTTAACTGATGAGCAGATAGCAGTCAAGGTTAAGGAGCTGGAGAAGCAGATGGCTTCTACTAATGATTACAACATACTTATCATGTTTAATCCCAACGACTTTAACCTGGTAAAGCAAGCCCTATTGAATGACAATATAGCATGGAAGATGCTTGTATCGTCATATGGATTCATTGAGGGTGATGGCGAACTGCTGGCAGACCTGCGAAAACTACTTCCACCGTCTGCAAAAATCTATCCGCACGTGAAGCGCAAACCGCCAATCTTGCCTTCACAACAGCCTTCAGGACGTGGTAAAAAGACACGCACTAAGGCTGAAAAGAAGTCTCTCGCAGCAGCTGCTAAGAAAGCACGCAAGGCTGCAAAGCACCTGAAGACTAAAGAAGCGCGCCGACAGCAGGCTATTGCTAAGCACAAAGAGGAGAAAAATAAGGCTTCTCGTAAGGCAGCAAAGGCTAAAATGCTGTTCGATAAACGCTGTCAGAAGGCTCAAAAAGCCAAGAGTAGTACAACTATACAGATGAAGGCTAAAAAGCCGTCAGCGAGCCCGAAAAAGGCCTCTACGAGCCTCAAACAGGCTGCCTAACCTATGTGTAACTTAACTATTATACAATTATGGGACACAATAGAGTACGAGCAAAAGTGCGTCAAAGAAAAGTAGCCGCACTTGCAGCCTATAGTCGGCAGTTCACCGTTAAAAATATGAAGAAGAATATCTCTCCTGTAGTAAAACATGTACGATATGGAACAGATATTCCAAAGGATATGCTTATAACAAATCCTTTGACAGGTAATCAGTTTGTAATGGTTAATCCTCATACTATAACTGGTAACTATGGTGTAACTGTAACAGGTCATGACTGGATTCCTGTAGAAGAATACAAGTCTGGAAATGGCCTATTGTGGAAGAACGAGAAACATCCACAACCGAAAAATCTTCGTAAGAAGAAGAGTTTCTGGTATACTACAAAGGATGGTGTGAAACATTATGTATCACATAAGTCCGAGTATCCAGACTATACTCCTCATAAAATGAACAAGACAGAATATTGTGAGAAACTTGTTGAGCATAAACTCAAGAAGTGGGAACGCAAGAACGTCTGTCCAGAAGCAATGTTCACTGAGGATGTAGAAAAATGGAAACAATTACGAGAGACAGCAAAAGAACGATTTAGAGACTTCGTCGTCTCTATCTACGACCCTCTACCCTTGACTGGACGATTTGTCATAGCCAAGGAAGGCTCTGCAAAATATACTGAAGAGAAAGTTGCAGAGATTAAGGATATCAATGGTGATGGACACCACGTAAATGAAGTTACCAAAGATTCCAAATTAATTCAGAAAGCTCAGAAGATTACCAACGAGACGAAAGCAAAGCGCAAGAATCTTGTTGCAACTAATCTGAAAGACCATAAGCGACAGAAAGGCCGTATACTGCTGCCTGAAGCCGCATAGGAGTAACACTTTAGAGACCTTCTCGCAAAGGGATCTCTAAAGGGGTTTCGGGGGATTCAGTTCCCCCTACTCCACTAACTAAAAAGTAGAAGCATGATAATTAAGAACCTATGTGTCCATACTTATGACATAGAGGTATTTCCAAATTGCTTCCACTGTTGTTGTAAGAATACAGAGACTAATCAAGTCATTAAATTCGAGATAAGCGAGAGAAGGAATCAGCTGGCAGAGCTAGTTGATTTCTTCTTTTATAGTCTTGACAACA
>Ga0310695_10004210_pt1 | contig 26931 bp, 14 predicted proteins | sample RumenRJG_04DNA_FD_203882 | JGI IMG/M metagenome (GOLD analysis project Ga0310695, IMG submission 203882) | Bovine rumen microbial communities from Lethbridge, Alberta, Canada - RJG_04 (v2) (version 2) | ecosystem: Host-associated > Mammals > Digestive system > Stomach > Rumen | place: Canada... | reverse complement strand
TCTTCCCCAAGAGCCAGTGGACGGTCAGCGGTGACGGCTTCCAGATAGCCAATGCCAGCGTAAAGGATGCCAATGCCGTAGTGACCGACAACGGCTACCTGTATCACGTCAGTCAGGTGGTACGCCCAATGGAGACCATCTATCAGACATTGAAGCAGAACCCCAACTATTCAGACTTCATCAGCCTGTATGACCAGTATGCCGAGTTCACCGAGGCTGCCAAAGAGACATCCGACAAGGTAGGTGAAGTGGTCTATACGCTGACTCACGGCGTGCTGCCCAATATTGCCTGCGAATGGCCGGTAACCGACTATCGTAAGATGGAGACCCTGGAACGCTCGGCTTATAATATCTTTGCCCCATCGAACCAGGCTATCGACCATTTCTTCAAGAACTATTGGACGGCAGACGGCGGTTATCAGACGCTCAGCAACCTGGATCCCCTTATCATGCAGTACTTTATCATGCAGTCGTTTGCAAAGAGCGACGAACCCGTGTTCCCCGAGGAAATCAGAAACGAGTTGGTGGAAACCTCTTTCGGCACGCCCGTCAATATTGACCCCAATGATGTGGACGACCGTCTGTTCTGTGAGAATGGTGTGGTGTATGGTATGGACAAAATGGAAGCTCCCGCCATCTTCTCATCGGTAGCAGGCCCCGCTTTTAAGGACACCACCTACCAGTGCTTCCTCTATACGCTGGACAAGAGCGACCTTATCCTGTCGCTGGCATCTCGCAAGTCAGAGTTCGTGCTGTTGGTACCCACTAACAAACAATTCAACCAGAACGAGCCCGAGATGCGTCTCAACATTACATCACAGGGCAAGAACTTGGAGGTGTTCAACGAGACCGACGGTGGCTATGCCAACATTGGACAGGCTCAGGCACGCGATATCATCAACATTCACACGGCAGCCAATCTGAACGCATTGAAAACCACAGGTACGCAGGTGGTCGAGACCAACACCGCCTTCAACTATTGGTTCGTCAACGACGGGAAGATTACCACCAATGCCCGTTTCAACGAACAATTGAATCCCAGTTACACCGGCACACCGTTTGTCAGCTTCTCTGAGATAACCAACAACGCTCAGGGCTGGAGCAACGGCCGCGCCTATTCCTACGACAGCAAAGACCTCTTTGCGCCGCAGACGGGCGACGGATTGGAGCACCTGTTGGCGGTGGGCAACGACAAGAACTACGAGTACTACCTTTTCTCTCAACTGCTGCAAAAGGCTGGTATCGTCGTTTCCGGAAAGATGTCGAGCGTCTTCGTGGAAGGCGAGCGCACTGTGGCCTTTGTGCCTACCAACGAAGCCATCCGTCAGCATATCGCCGAGATTCCCGGTTGCGAGAAGCTTACCGTGGCCGATGATTATACCATCGCTGGCACAGTCAACAAGACAACGCTGAGCAACTATCTGCGCAACTATTTCGTATCATCACTGACAAACACCATTACCAGCTATCCTTATCCAGGCTCTTCGTTCAAGGGAACCTATCTGGCTGCAAGTGGCAACAATATCGAGGTATCGGACAATGGCACTGCTATCAGCGTGGGATTGGAGAATGCCGCCAAAGCAAATGTCAGCACCAAATATTTTGCACTGCCCTTCGCCTTCAGCGATGGCTGTATGCAGTTTGTCGATGGAATACTGGTAAGTGAAGAGTGAAGAGTGAAGAATGAAGAGTGAAGAATGAAGAATATGATGAATAAGAACATAAAGAGACTGCTGATAACACTGTTTGTTATCATTTGTCACGCAACAATTGCCACGGCACAGACTATCACTGGTACCGTCACCGAACTCTTCGGAGGTGCCAAGGAGCCTATCATGGGAGCCAACGTGGTGCTGGTGAACAGCCAGAACCGCTACGTGAAGGGAACGGTGACCGACATGAACGGTAACTACAACCTGCAAGTGCCTAAGGATGCCAAAAACCTGAAAGTCCAGGTGTCGTATATCGGCATGAAGACCCAGAGCGTAAAATACACCGGGCAAAAAGTGCTGGACTTTACGATGCAGGCGCAGACCACCCTGAAGGAAGTGACCGTGACAGGTCAGAAAGGCGGGCGCGACGGCATGGGTATCTCGCGCATGGAGCAGACCGCTGCCGTACAGAGACTCGACCTGACAGAGATTGTGGAGACCTCGCCTGTCACATCAGTGGAAGAGGCTCTGCAGGGCCAGATTGCCGGTCTTGACATCAACCTGGGCGGCGACCCCGGTGCACGTAGCTCTATCCGCATCCGCGGTACCAGTTCGCTGAGTGCCAGCAACGAACCGCTCATCGTCATCGACGGTGTGCCTCAGGATATCGACATCAGCGAAGACTTCAACTTCGCTACCGCCAACGAGGAAGACTTCGGCGCCCTGCTGAACATTGCCCCTGCCAATATCGAAAGCATAGAGGTGATGAAGGATGCTTCTGCCACAGCCATCTATGGTACCAAGGGTGCCAATGGCGTGCTGCTCATCAACACCAAGAAGGGAGCTATGGGTAAGACCAAATTCTCGTTTTCCTCTAAGTTCACGGTAAAGAAAGAGCCCGAAGCCATCCCCCTGCTCAACGGTTCACAGTATGTAGCCATGATGCAGGACGCTATCTGGAACGCTGCCAATGCCAAGGGTATCGGCAAGGCCAGCAACGAACTGGATATGCTGTTCAACAGTGCCGAACTAAACTACGACCCCACCTTTCGTTATTACGATGAGTATAACGTGGATACAGACTGGCTGGATGCCGTGAAGCAAGATGCCATCATCACCGACAACAACTTCTCGATGACCGGAGGTGGAGAGAAAGCCGTCTATAAACTGAACCTGGGCTACTATGACGAGCAGGGTACCACCAAGGGTACTGGCGTGCAACGCCTCTCTGCCGGCATGAAGATCACCTATAGCTTCAGCGACCGCCTTCGGGTGCATACCGATTTCTCGTTCACCAACACCAACAAGGATGCCAATGTGCTGGATAATGCCCGTTCGATGGCTCAAAACAAGATGCCAAACCTGAGTCCCTATTGGATTGACGATGTGACGAAGCAGTCAACAGGTGTGTATTTCACCCCGGAGTCCGACTTCCAGGGTGGCTATTCCAGCAACTACAACCCCGTGGCATTGGTCAACGAGGGCTATAACAAGACCACGCAGCGCCAGGAGAAGATGACCATCAAGCTGGACTACGAATTCCCCTTCAACCTGCGATATGAAGGTTGGGTGTCCATGAACATGAGCACTACTAAGAACAAGAAGTTCCTGCCTCAGGAAGCCACGGGCGTGCTATGGACCAGCAGCAATGCCAACCGCTCTACGGATGCCACCAGCGATGCTTTCTCACTGCAGACAGAGAACAAACTGATATACAACAACACCTTCGCTGACGTACACAAGCTTATTGCCACTGCACTGATAAGAACCAACGACAGCCAGAGCTTCAGCTATACCAGCAGCACATATGGCAATGCCTCGCCCAACTTGAGTGACCCTGTGGTGGGTAGTGTGGTAGCCTCTTCGGGCTCAGGCAACTCCGAGCGTCGCAGCATCACCATGATTGGACAGGCCGTCTATTCGTTTGACAACCGCTACGTAGTACGCGCCACGCTGAACCATGAAGGCAACTCGTCTATGGGTAAGGACAAACGCTGGGGCACCTTCCCCGCTTTCGGTGTGGCTTGGAATGCCGAACAGGAACATTTCTGGAGCGAGAGCATCAAGAAATGGCTCAATACCGCCAAACTGCGTTTTGGCTTGGGATGGAGCGGCACATCACCATCGGGTGCCAGCATCTATCTGGGTGCCTACAGAAGTCTGGGCCGCTATATGGATATGTCGGCTATCGTACCCGACCGTATGCAGTTAGATAACCTGAAATGGGAGACCACCCGTGAGATGGACTTCGGTATCGACCTGCGCCTGTTCAACAAGCTGAACTTCACCATCGACTACTATGACAAGGAAACCAGCGATATGCTGTTGAAAAACACCGCCCTGCCGGCCTCTACTGGTTTCTCTTCTGTTAAATATATTAATAGTGGTAAGATGTCGAACAAGGGTATAGAGATGCGCATGGACTACGAGATCTTCCGCAATAAGGACTGGACTGTCTCTGTCAACGCCAACGTAAGCCGTAACGTGAATAAGGTTAAGGAGCTGCCGGCTACCTGGGTGCTCGACAACTACACCTTCGGCAATGGCAACTATGCCCTGCGCATCGTAGAGAACGCTCCGGTAGGATCGTTCTATGGCTATCGCTACCTGGGTGTCTATCAGAATACGGAAGAGACATACGCCCGTGATGAAGCAGGAAATGTCATGACCGACTGGCAAGGCAAGGTCATCACGATGAAGAACGGCTCCGAACAGGTTTATCCTGGCGATGCCCACTATGAGGATATCAACCACGATGGCGTGATCAATGAGAACGATATTGTCTATCTGGGCAATGCCAACCCGAAGTTCTTCGGCGGTGGCGGCTTCCAGGTACGCTGGAAACAGTTCACGCTGACCACCTTCTTCTATGGCCGCTATGGCCAGAAGGTCATCAACGGTGCACGTATCTCACTGGAGAATATGCGTGGAAAGGCCAACCAATCTACTGCCGTGCTCCACCGTTGGCGTTCTGAGGGCGACCAGACCGACATCCCACGCGCCCTCTATGGCATGGGTTATAACTATCTGGGTTCCGACCGTTTCGTGGAGGATGCGTCGTTCATCCGTCTGAAAACCCTCTCGCTGAGCTACAACTTACCAAAGCAGTGGCTCAAGAACATAGGCATCACCCGTTTGAATGTCTTTGCTACCGGCTACGACCTCTTTACTTGGACCAGCTATAAGGGTCAGGATCCTGAAGTCAAGATGCCATCGCCCACCTCTCTGGTGAAAGACAATGCGACGACACCTGTCTCAAAGCGTTTTGCATTCGGTATTAACTTGGACTTCTAAAGCATTTATGATTATGAAAAAGACATATTTCAAGATAATCTGCGCTATCTGCGTAATCTTCGGTCTTTCGTCCTGCAACGACTGGCTCGACGTGCTGCCCAACAACGAGCAGGTGACCGACAACTATTGGAAGTCGAAAGAAGACGTGGAGGCAGTCATCGCATCTGGCTACTATTATATGCGTCAGAGCACGCCAACCATCATCAAATGGGGCGAGCTTCGCGGCGGTGCCATCTACACCACCAATGCCGGTGATGCCAAACTGCAAGACTTCAACATGACCGCCGCCCATTCCCTCTGCGACTGGTCGAACATCTATAAAGTCATCGGACTGGCAAACTCAGTCATCATGTATGCCCCTGGTGTCAAGGATGACACCTACTACGATGCCATGCGCAACGCTCATCTGGCAGAGGCCTATTTCATGCGCGACTACTGTTATCTGCTGCTGGTGAAGAACTATAAGGAAGTTCCTCTGGCTCTTCAGGCATACGTCAACGATAATGCCTCGTTTGATATGGCAAAATCATCGGAATTGGAGATTATTGCACAAATCAAGGAAGACATTAAGACCATCCTGAGCACCGGAGCCGCCAAAGGCACCTACGAAGAAGAATGGCAGACCAAAGGCCGTGCTACGAAGTGGGCTCTCTACGCCTTGATGGCCGATGCCTGTCTGTGGAGCGAAGACTACGACCAGTGTATCGAATACTGTAATCTCATCCTGAATGCCACCGACACCTTCCGTCCGGTGTTTATGTCGAACACCAACGACTGGTACACTTTGTTCTATCCCGGCAACTCCAACGAGAGCATTTTTGAAATGAACTGGGACTATAACAGCTATCAGGAGACCAACAACTTCGCATCACTGTTCGCTCCAACCGGTACACCCGTCTTGCGCCCCACGCAGCAGGCTACTGAGATGATGAAGACAGAGACTCAGGAACTGAAGAACAAAGGACTGACTGAAGAAGGCAGAATGGGCCGTATGCTCTTGGGTACTTATATCCCTGACAACGGACAAGTGGCCGCCTGGCCCACCGCCAACCAGTATTATATCTGGAAGTACCACGGCACTGACGTTGCCGATGTCACTATTCGCCAGCATCAGGATGCCAATTTCATCATCTATCGCGTGGCAGAAGTCATGATGATGAAGGCGCAGGCCCTGACGATGAAAGGCGAGAATTCGTGGAAAGAGGCAGTAGGACTGATTAATAAGATTCGCAACCGTGCCGGTCTCGACAACTTCAACAACATCGACATCACTGCTGCTGATGCCGATGCTCAGATCTCACAACTGGATGAGTTGACCCTGCTTGAAGAGATCCTGGATCAGAAGGAGATGGAGTTCATGGCAGAGGGCAAACGCTGGTACGACCTGTTGTGGTTCGGCCGTATCGGTGACTATAAGTACAAGACGCAGTTCATCAATAAAGTCGTTGAAGGCAACGGTACCACCAACTCCCAGTGGATCTACTCCGTCTTGCAGGATCCGTACGCATGGTATATGCCTATTCCTCAGGCCGATATCGAGCACAATACGCTGTTGGTACAGAACCCGTATTATGGTACAACTAAATAGATTTGAGAATTATGAAAACAAACATCATAACAAAACTATCGTCTGCTTTCCTGCACTCCTGCACTCCTGTACTCCTATATACGGGCATCGCATTTTCTTCCTGCGACAAGGATGTGCTCGACATCAACAGCGATCCGTTCAAGAACCAGAAATATGCCAACGAGCTGACCTCGCCTATCTCTACTTTCCTTACTGAGCAGGAAGGGTTCAGTGAATATGTGGCAGCCTTGAACTATTCTGGTATGTTCAATGCGCTGAACCAATCGACGAGCGGCATTAGTTTCACGGCTTTCGTCCCCAACGACGAGGCCATGAAGGAATTCTATCAGCGACGTGGTGTCAGCGGTCTGAACGACCTCACACCCGACTATGTGCGCCAGTTCATCCTCTACCATACGGTAAAGGACTCCATCCTGCCCGACAAGTTCATTATGAAGAAGTCCGTGCAAAATCTGAGCAACGATGTTATCACCATCCAAATCGACTCCATTCATGCCGGTCAGGCACTTCTCAACAACGAAGGCCGCGTCATTGAGATGGGACTGAGTGCCTACAACGGTAAGGTATATGTTCTCTCCAAGGCCATGACACCATTGGTTGAGACCGTCTTCGACCGCATCAGCGATGCAGGACAATCGAAAATCATGGTCGAGGCCATCCGTGCCGCTGGTTGGGACCAGAAACTCAGCACGGTAGTAGATACCGTCATCGTTGACCGTCAAAAGGTGATTACACATTATTATTATACATTATTCAATGTCACCGACGAGACCTTTGGCAAGGCAGGCATCACTTCTTTCGATCAGCTGAAATCAAAGCTGAAAAGCAATGATGACCGCTCGCTGCCCGAAGACTCACTGCTTCGTGAATATGTGGGCTATCACATCCTGCAGAACCAGTATTCCACTGATGACTTAGGTACTCTTCAGGGTACAGAGACTACACGAATATGGGGAACATCGGCTGTCAATCAGGTCTTTACCGTTACTACAGACACCCTGTCTTCTGTTGAAGCCGACAAATATATGCTCAACGCTTCTTCCGAAGCCGTCAGGTTCGTTCCCGAACATTCAAACATCCTGTCCAAGAACGGCTATGTACACGAAATAGACAACTGGATGCCCGTCTGGGAGCCAAAGCAGACCACCGTTCTATGGGACTTGGCCGACTATACCGAGATCAAGAACCTGGTACCTGCCGAGGACTATCAGCCCGCAGAACCTACTTCCTCAGAAAAGCGTACCCGCGTGGCCAATGCCACCTGCTTCGAGTACGAGATGGGTGAGTCGGGCTCTAAGAATACCTCGTACAGCGAGATTGACTATGTGACCTGTAAAAGCAATATGAAGACGGCCAACAACTACGACCGTATCGTGTTCAACGTAGGCTACATGGGCAAGGTCAGCATGAAGACACCCACCATCGTCCGTGGCAAATACCGCGTGGAACTGACGCTTGTCTATATGACCAGCAACAACTTCATGCGTACCATGAGCGATGGTAATGGCGGACTGCTGAAGATAGCATTCGACGAGGAACAGGAGAAACAGGGATATACTATCTTTAACGCCCCTTACACAAAGGTCAGTTCACAACTGCCTGGTGTCTATACTTGTACACTGTACGAAGAGATAGAGTTCCCGGAGACGGCTTCCCATAAGTTCAGCTTTGTGGTGCTCGACCCTGCTGCCAGTACCAACAAGAGCTTCAGCCTGCAGTTCGACTGCATCCGCTTTATACCCATTGAACATTGACCATTGAACATTGAAGATTATGAAAACAAAGATAAGGAAACAGCATCTGATAGGTTTATCATTTATCATTTGTTATTTATCATTTAGCGTAGCGTTCTCCTCCTGCTCTGAACTGGATGACAAGGACCACTATTCCAATACCGACAGCCGGATTACTAACAAGGAGCTGAAAATCGTAGAACAGAGTTCTGAACAGTATCTCAGGAGTCGCACCGACCTCACCAGTATGAGTAAACTGTTTGAGGAGCAGGGCATCTACAAGGAACTCCAGGAGAAAGGACAGTTCAGTACCTTGCTCGTGGTGACCAACGATAACTACAAAGAGCCGGCAGCCGATAGCATTAAGTTCATCACCCGCTCTCACGTCAGTGACATCTCTATCTCGCCTGCCAATCTGGAAGACGGCACCCGTCTGATGATGTGGCATGGGAAGTATGTCAATGTGAGTATCGACTCCTTGGGGTTGGAGGGTAACATCGTTGACCATATCCTGTTCAATAATGGTGCCATCAAAGAGGTGGTGAAGACCGCCAATGGCTATATCTACGTCATCTCCGAGATGATAAAGACCCCCACCTCGCTGCGCGACTATATCGAGACGCTGTCCGATGACTACTCTATCTTCCGCGACATGATCTTGGCATCTGGTGGAAAGCAGTTTGATAGGGCCAACAGCAAGGCTATCGGCATCAATGCCGAGGGAAACACCATCTACGACACCGTGTGGATCTATACCAACGATTTCTTCGATCAGGTCAATTTCGACATGAACTCCGAGTCGCTTACTGCCACCATGCTGTTGTTCTCGAACGACGTGATCAACGATGCCATGAACGATGCCCACAGCCGTTTGGCAAGCTGGCAGTTGGAGCGTCCTGACAGTCTGATTACCAACTGGCTGCTGAAGACCGCTTTCTTCTCAAAGAAGTACACTGGCGACGAAGTCCAGACAACGGAAGAAAATGAGCTGAAGAGCATCTACAACACCGTATGGCGCACCGACCTGCAACAGGTGAACGCTGCCAACCCTATCTCGCTCTCTAATGGTGTGGTCTATGAAGTCAAGAAGCTGCGCTTCCCGTTAGGGGTGCTCATCTATCGCTTGAAGGACTACTTCTATCATTACGAGAACTGCACCGCAGAGCAGAAAGAGGAATTCTTCAAGTGTACCAACCTGACGTTCAAGAACTGCGATACCGAGGTGGCCGCATGGACACCATGGACAGGCGTATGGCCACTCCACGAAAACCGCATCATACGCTTCGACAAACCCGCAGACCTGAACGACAGCGAGGGGTTCCAACTGGATTTCACTCCAGTGAAACGGGATGACTTCGGCAACGTATCGCCCTATCTCATCCCTCCCGGCACCTATCGTATGGGCATGGGATTGACCCAGAGCACTACCTTCTCGGCTCTCACCATCACCATTCTGGCTAATGGCACCGAGATTGCCAAGGTGGCAAGAAAGGTGGGCGGCAATACCGACTACCACTACGACCGCGGCTCTACGCTGCCACGCTGTTTCCCTGAGGGCTACGATGCCAGTTACGTCAAGGAGATGGGGGGTAATAGCAAGGCATCCTATTACGACACCGATGGAGGAAAAGTCTTCGATGAGCTGACCATCCCCGATGTCAACGGCGACAACTCCGGCGTGCGACTCACATTCCGTATCAGTAGCAATAACTGGGAAGGCCAGACCAACATCAAGCTCCATCACTGGTGCCTGCGCCCTATTGAGAACACGAAGTAGATTAAAGATTAAACATTAAACATTAAATTCGCTTCGCTCAGAAAAATTGAAAAACATGAGGAATATTAAGAAAATAGCTTTGTGCTTGGCAGTGCCCACCCTCTTTGCATCAAGCACGTATGCACAGAAACTCAGCGGAACAGTGACAACATCATCAGGCGAGCCCGTGGCCGAGGCTGTCATCACCAGTCCTGGTTGTGAGACCGTACGTTCGGATGCAGATGGCAGTTTCACCATCGAGGGTGTCAAGGATGGCCATGCCATCAACGTGTGGCACGACGGGTTCTTCCAGCGCACCGTGTATATACACGACCATGCAGCAACAAACCTGCGCATCTATATGATAGAGACCAATCGCAGCCGCTATAACGAGACCTTTGTCACCCCATACGCCACCACGCAGGCCGATGCTGCTGCCACCAGCAAGCAGAATGTCAACCGCAAGGACTTTGCCTTGGGCTCACTCTCTATCGACAATGCCCTGAAAGGCGAGATGGCCGGTCTGCTGGTTACCAATAAGAGCGGCATGACGGGCGAGGGTGCCTATATGCAGTTGCGTGGTATACACACCTTAGTGGCCGACAATGCACCCCTGATAGTCATCAACGGCGTGCCTTATATGCCCGATGCCAACCTCAGTCAGATCGTGGGTGGATACTCGCGCTCCGTGTTCCAGGCTCTGAACAATCAGGACATCCGCAACATCACCGTACTGAAAGGGGCCGAGGCTGCCACATACGGTTCCTTGGGCAGTAATGGGGTCATCATGATTGAGACCGACCAGGCCAGCAGCACGAATATGGACACCCGTATCTCGTTCTCGGCCATTGCCGGTACCAACTGGAACAGCAAGCGCATCCCGCTGATGAACTCCACAGAGTACAAGAACTACCTGAGCGACATAGGCCTGACCTACTATCCCAACATGGAGGCCTTCTTCGGCGACTTCAACTTCCTGAGCGACCCGAAGGCCAACAAATGGTACCTGTATCAGTACAACACCGACTGGCAGGACGAGATCTATCGCAACAGCACCTCGATGGACTATCTGTTCCGGGTCGAGGGTGGTGACAATATTGCCAAGTATAATATCTCGTTAGGCTATACAAGCGACGAGGGAACGCTGAAAGAGACCTACAGCGACCGCTATCAGGCGCAGATCAATGCCTCGGTATTGGTGAGCAAGCAGTTTGAGATCCGTGCCAACATCAATACGGCCTATCTGAAAGGCAAGTACCAGGAGCAGGGTATCAGCTTAGAGACCAATCCGCTGCTGGCAGCCTATCGTCGTGCACCGCTGCTCAGTCCCTATTGGAGCGATATGTACGGCAACCTCACCGGCAAGTATGCCGACTATTACTTAGGGGCCATCACCGACGAGAACTTCCGCGTGTCTAACCCCGTCTCGCTGGTCAACACTATGATGGGTAAGAACCGTCAGTACGACATGAACACCAAGATACAACTGATTTACACACCGCTCCGCAACCTCACTTTCAATGGCGTGGTGGGTATGTACTACAACTATAACCAGGAGGAGGCGTTCATTCCCGGCAAGGACAACATGGATATAGTGCCTACCTACGACCAGTACGGAGAGGCAGACAACACCGTGCGTGTGGGTACCAACCATACCTTCAATATGTTCTTTAACATTAACGGCAACTACAAGCTGAACTTCGGTGAACTTCATAAGCTGAATTTCAATGCCGGCTGGCAGGCACTGACCACCTCGTATGAGTATGATGCCGGGTTCGGGCGCAACTCCAACAACGACTTCTATCAGACCCTTGGCGATGCACAGTCGCTTGGAAAATATTTCTCGGGCTATAACAACAAATGGAACTGGGCCAATGGCTATGCCCATGCCGACTGGACGTTCAGTAATACAGTGAAGATGGGTCTTACGGCCTCGCTCGACGGAGCTTCCAGCATTGGCACCGATGCCACCCGCCTGTCGTTCTATCCTGCTGCCGAGGCTGTGTTCATGGCTAAGGGACTGTCGTTCTTCGATAAGATGCAATGGATAGAGAAACTGAATGTCTATGCCGACTATACCCTGAGTGGCAACAGCCGTTTCTCGTCGAAGTTGGGAAAATACTACTATACCTCCTATCCCTTCCAGAACATCTCCGGACTGGTGCGAGGAAATGTACCCAACACCGCTTTAGAAGCCGAGAAAGACCGTACCGTCAACGTAGGACTGGAGACATCGCTGCTCCGCAACCGCGTTTCCATAGGCATCGGCTATTACAATATCCTGTCGTCTAATGTGTTGGTGGCAGGCGAACGCTCTGTGCTGATGGGGTCCAACATCTATTACACCAACGAGGGAAAGTTTGAATCCCAGGGTCTGGAACTGACGGCAGCTTTCTTGCCCGTCTGTCTGAAAGACTTCCGCTGGACTGTGGGCGGCAACCTCACTACGCTTCGCAACCGTGTGGTGTCATTAGGTTCACTCAACCAGATTGTCAATACCCTCAGTGATGATGCTCAGGTTATCACCCGCGAAGGTGAAGACCCATACGCATTCTACGGCTTGAAGACACAGGGTGTGTTCTCTACCACTGCCGAGGCCGAGGCTGCCAACCTGACTGCCAATGGCGAGAAATTCGGTGCCGGCGATGTGCATTTCTTCGACAAGACCGGTGATGGTATCATCGACAACGAAGACCGCGAGGTGATAGGATCTGCCACCCCCGACTTCTATGGTTCTTTCTTCACCCGCTTCGAGTACAAGCAGTTTGCCCTCGACATGACATTCGCCTACAGCGTGGGCAATGATGCCTATAATGCCGTGCGACGCATCACCGAATCGGGCAACACCTTCGCCAATCAGGCCAAGTCGGTCAACCGCCGCTGGCTCATGGAAGGTCAGCAGACCGATATGCCACGTGTACGCTACAACGACCGTGTGGGCAACAATGCCTTCAGCGACCGATGGATTGAGGATGCCTCGTATCTGAAGCTGCGCGACGTGACTTTCAGCTATACCTGGCAGAAGCCGCTGTGGAACTTCATCCAGGGTGGCACGGCCTTCATCACCGGTCAGAACCTGATCACCTTCACCAAGTATCTGGGGCTCGACCCGGAGTTCTCTTATTCCTATAGCCCGCTGATGCAGGGTGTCGACTACGGAAAGACCACTGCACCACGTTCTGTCAAGGTGGGTGTGAACCTGAAGTTCTAATTGACAATGTAAAAATTATAAGATGTAATAATGTAAAAAAGATTATTATGAAACGAAATATTTTTTTAATTTTTAAATGGTTTAATTTTTACATTGTAGGAGCAGTTATGCTGCTCACCGCCTGCTCAGACTACTTCAATCCTACTACCGACGATGAGCTCGACGGCAGCAAGGGATTCACCAGCAACACGGAGATGTACACTGGCTTCCTGGGCATCATCACCAAGATGCAGGCCGTGGGCGACAAGGAGATATTGCTCACCGAACCACGCGGCGAGCTCATTGAACCCAGCGACGAGTCGTCCGATGAACTCATTGCACTCTACAACTACGAGCCCAACCTGCAAGGCAACTCATACGCCAACCCCAAGGGTTACTACGAGGTGATCCTGGCTTGTAATGACTATCTCCAGAACATGGTGAACTACAAATCGAGCCCCAGTGTCGACAAAGATGCGTGGGAAGCCCTCGTATCCAGTACCATCCGCACAAAGGCCTGGGCCTATAAGACCCTTGCCGAGATTTACGGTCAGGCCATCTGGTACGATGCTTCTGATGTCACACCCGAGGATGCTGCCAACAGCGAGAAGAATCCCGTACTGCCTCTGGATCAGGTCATCGACAAATGCCTTGCCCTTTTGGACAACGGCTTCGACGGCGTACCCTCTACGCTGGAAATCAACTGGATAGCTTGGCTCGACCCCTCCAAGGTCTCTGATATTGCCAACAGCAGCTATCGCAAATGGACTTATATCGTTCCTCCATACGCTGGCCTCTATTCCGATTTGTGTCTCTGGAAGGGTGCCGTGATGGATGCTGCCGGTACTGATGCCAAGACTTACTACAAGAAAGCTGCCGACCTGCTGCTTGAGGTTCTCAATAAGCAGATATGCGTGACCAGCGACCCTGGCTCTAATGTCTATTGGATGCCTTCCGGTTCTACCCCCGGTCACTATTCTCCCATCTGGAACTATGCCCAGCCCTATCCCTACGAGTCGGTGTCGGCTATCATCTACGATTTCAACAACAACCAGACCAACTCATTGCTGAAGCATTTCTCCAATGAGTTCCCCAACAAGTATCTGTTGCGCCCATCAGAAGTCGGTGTAGAGCGTTTCCTCGACAAGACCTTCAATCCCGGAGCCACGACCAGCGACACCCGCTATAAGTGCTGCTTCGGCAACTCGTCGGGTCAGCGTTACCTGGCAAAGTTCCGTCCCGTGGGCAGCAGTGTGCGTGCCAATGCCAATCAGGACGATGTACATATTTATATCTACCGCGCCACACAGTATCATATCATGCTCTGCGAAGCCCTGAACCACCTGAAGCGGTTCACAGCCCTGAATGCCGTGCTTAATACGGGCGTGAAGTCTGGTGATCTGGACTATTGCTTCAGTGCCTCGTCACCAGAGTGGGAAGGTTTCGCCAGCACGGTGGACCCGAAGAAGTGCGACTGGACGGCCGATGCCAATTGGGGCACACGCAAATATCCGTCGCTCGGCATCCGTGGCTGTTTCAGCGGACTCACTGCCCGTGCTCTGAAAGACAATATCTTTGACCTGGGCGAGACGGCCTCGCTGAAGTTCAATGATATGGCCCTGCTCGATGAGGCGATGCTGGAATTTGCCGGCGAGGGTAAGGTCTATCCTATGATGTGCCGTATGGCCGTGCGCTATAATGATCCCGCTATCGTGGCCAACCGTGTTTGTGCTAAGTACACCGATACGGGCTTGGCAGCCACCGTGCGCAGCCGCATCATGGATGGTGCCTACTGGGTACCGTTTAAATTGAACTAACTACTATTATAACTAATAAATGCGTATGAAAAAACTTTTATCTATCACTGCACTGCTTCTCGCCTTCACGTTGGGAGCTGGCGCACAGGAAAAGAAGTCGTGGGACTTCACACAAGGTCTGAGCGAAGAGACTATCGCCAACCTCAATGCCGATGCCACTAACTGGGCCAGCAACGGACAGGATGGCGAAGGCAACACCAACAACTGGAAGAATGCCCGCAATCAGGGTGTCATCGAACTGATTGCCAACGGGCAGGTAATCCCTGAACTGAAGGGACTGACCTTCGATATTGGTAAGAATAAGGACAACTCTATCCATCTGGCCACCACCAAGCTTCGTCTTACCCGAAAAAGTACGATAATAACCTTCCCAAAACTGGCCAACGGTCAGAAGATTACCATCGTAGGCCGCTCTGCTAACGGAACAGCTACCAACCGTGGTATCGCTCCTGTGCAGAGTTATCTCCAGTTCCAGGCCGAGGAGAGCTCTCCCCAGTATGGCGGTGCCTGTATCTTCGTGGGCAATCAGGTGGAAGGCTCTGAGGGTACCTACACCTTCGTATGGAAAGTGGTAACCGAAGGCACCGACTCCGTGGATGTGCAGTTCCAGCTGACTCCCGACGGCGGTATCGACTTCACCCTCTTTATGATCGACCAAGGTGATGCGCCTGCTGTCGAGGAGGCCAAGAAGGTGGCTTATCTTACTGGTGCAGGCATCAATTTGGATGAATTCATTGATATGGACTATATGATGCTCGATGGCAATGATAAGTTTGAATTGACCACGATAGGCGCAACGGAGGATGTCACACTGGATTTTCTCTCTGGCTTCGATGCTGTGCTTGTTTCTTCTTCTGTCACAAAGGAAAAGGAGGCCAACGTGGTGAAACCGCTTATCGGCTTTATCCCCGTTATCAACCTCAATGCCAATATCTACGAAAAGCTGGGTCTGGGCAGCACTGTTAAGACCGATGTAACCGAACTGACTATCACTGATCCTACAAACGCTATCTTCGAAGGCATTGAAGCCGTGACATACGAAGAAGGCATTACTGCCGTAGAGCTGGGCGACTACTTCAAGAACGACGCTGTTCTGGCCATGGCAGGCGACAAGGTGGCTATCCACGTGCACAACCCCGGCCGCAACGCCTACTACTACATCCCCAGTGACTATTGTACGACAGAGATGATTCCTCAGGCCATCGTGGCTGCTGCCAAGACCAAGCGTGCCGTTGCTGCCGTTGGTACTCCCGTCATCACCTTCACTCAGGAAGACGGACAGAGCGTTGTGACTATCACCGCTGCCAACAGCAAGGCTATCTACTACACCACTGATGGCACCGACCCCACTACCGAGAGCACACGCTATACCGAGCCTTTCACCCTGACCGACAGTCTCACCGTCAAGGCATTTGCTACCGGCGACGGCTATACTGACTCTAAGATTGCTGAAAAGAAGATTGCCATCGCCCATAAGGCTGCTGCTCCCAGCATCTCAGTATCACGCGAGGCTGGCAAGAGCATCATCACCATCTCTGCTGCTGAAGGAACTACGGCTTACTTCAACTTCAACAAAGCCAAGACAACGGCTCTGTCACAGCCTTACACTGAGCCTATCGAACTGACTGAGCCTGTTATCATTACCGTATTGACAGAAGGTGAGGGTCTTCTTCCCTCTGATCTGGTCAGCCAGTATGTAGGTATCAATGGCATCGACAATACCACTATCCGTCTTGACACCCTGGCACATTTCAATGCTAACGAGACCGACTGGTTCATCAACGACACAGAAAGTGGTGCTGAAGGAAAGGCATCTGCCTATTACTTCTGGGGCAAGGCCTCCTGGAACTACTATACCGATGAAGTGGAAGATACTAAGACAGTGAAGGCTAGCGATGGCGTTACAGACTCTATCATCAATATCTACAAGGTCAATCCCGAGGCATTGAAAGTCATCAACCCATTGAATGAAAACGGTTGGGTATTGAAGTCCGAGGGCCAGGTTCTCACCGGTGAGTTGCAGTTGGCTCCTGGCGAGGGTGTAGGCAATGGAGCCACCGGCCGTTTTGCCGAAGAGGCTATCGACTTTATCGGTACTCCTTCCAAGGGCGTGATTACTTTTGGTGCTAAGACAAGCGGCGATCCTTATACCGCTCGTATCGAGAGCACCAAGAAGCTGGCTGGCCCCTTCGATGTGATTGTTTATTGCGGCAACGGCAACAACGCCGGAGCAGGCATCCTGGAAATACAGACATCTGCCGACGGTGAGACATGGGCTACCCTCGACACCCTGAAGATGGCTACTACACAGCGCTATATCAAGCGTACCCGTGCCAGCTTTAACGAGACGGCAGAGGTGTTCCTCCGTGTGGCACAAGTCAGCGGTGGCACCAAAGCACAGGTCTATGATATCCTCGTCATGAACAACGGTGAACTGTCTAAGGCTTACAGCGAGGCCGATATGGCTGAGAAGACTGGCATCCAGACCGTACAGCCTCAGGGTACAGTGGTTAGCACAGAGGTATTCACGCTCGGTGGCAGCCGCATCGCCAATGCCGGTCGTGGTATGCAGATCGTTCGCAAGACCTACGCCAACGGCGCAGTAGTCACCAAGAAGGTGCTCAGATAATAGCCCTCTTAATACAATAAACCACAAACATAAAATCGGTAGCGACATCTGTTCGCTACCGATTTTATGTAATAAGAGCACGACGGGAATAGTTAGTTGCAGATTGTATGACGATGTTTATTCACTTCAATTCGGATGTCTGTAGCCAAAGATTCCTGTTGTCTACGGCTAAAAAAAAAATCATGAATTATACATATTTTTTTGGATAAATATTGTAATTAAAAGAAATGTTCTAAATTTGCCATCGAATTGATATTACGTTAACGGAACTGAGATTAAATGAGATATTTTCTCAATGTTGGAAAGAATAAGCGATAACATGGCAAATCTGTGGCTAAACACGGATTGTAACTAAGGTGTCACATATAGGATATCGGAAGTATTCCCTATATAAAAACACTAACCCCGAAGTATGCATATGCAGGGACAACGGGGCCTTACGCTGCAAAGATAGGCATAATTAATGAGTTTTGCAAGAAAAACGACTGGAAAATTGGAAGTCTCAAAGTTATTGTGTACTTTTGTAATCCCAAATCTAAAGGTGATGAAGCAACAAAGATAGTCATCTAATCAAAACAAATATGAGCGATAAAGACAAATGGTTTTCGGAATGGGAAAGCGATTTCTACCATTATCTTTCCTCTCCATTGGGAGGCATCAATAAACATTCTCGGACAAACTATATGTCCTGGCTAAAGTTCTTGTCAAATAACTATGCTATCACATCATCGCTTAGTGAAGAAGCTATCGACCAAATAATAGAAAGTGAACGTGGTTTGATGGGATATAGGGACAGGTATATCACGCCTCGTGACCTGACCAATTTCCGTTCTGCACTGCGCAAGTTTCGACAATTTATCCAGGACGACTACATCCAGATACAAGAGAACCAGATTGAGGATGAAATTAAGAAAGTAAAAGATAGTAGTTCTTTGAACAAGACGGAACGTGATGCTATTGTTAAGGCAAGAGTGGGACAGGGATTGTTCCGTCAGCGTCTGATTGATCACTGGGGTGGCTGCTCAATTACAAAGTTTGGAAAGTTCGATTGCCTTGTCGCTTCACATATCAAGCCTTGGAAAAACAGCACAAACGAGGAGCGTCTATCTGTGTATAATGGGCTGTTGCTTCTACCCAACTATGATAAATTGTTTGACAAAGGCTACATATCATTCGACAAAAGAGGTAAAATCTTATACTCAAGATTTTTCTCTGAATCGGAAAGAAAAATGTTGGGTATGGACAATAGTGTTCATCTTATCCACGTTGAAAGCCAGCATGAGGTGTTTCTGAAATATCACAATGAATTTTGTCTAATGCAGTGATGACTATGAAGAAAAAGACAGAGCAACCATTTTACTTGTTCACGCTGGTCAATATCAGTGAAGACAGCGAAGTGAATGGTGAATACGAGAACACGTTATTCTGTTCTTACGAGAAAGCACGCCAATATATGGAGTATTGTATAGATACTGAGACATCTATTCAGGAATCGGAGAATCTGTGCTCCACAATGTTGGAAAGAATAAGCGATAACATGGCAAATCTGTGGCTAAACACGGATTGTAGCGAAGGTGTCACATATAGGATATCGGAAGTATTCCCTATATAAAAACACTAACCCCGAAGTATGCATAAGCAGGGACAACGGGGCCTTACGCTACAAAGATAGGCATAATTAATGAGTTTTGCAAGAAAAACGACAGAAAATTTAGAATAATTGAGTAGAAATGGAGTTTAAGGTAAAAGAGTAGTTACAGTTTAAGACGAGTCAGAAGCTATATTCAGTACCCAGAATGCACAAATATTTGAATGCTTGCACAGGAAACAAACGAAAGACGATGCTGCTGTATCGCTATAATCTAAGACTGTGCCAACGGTGCTGTAGTCACCAAGAAGGTGCTCAGATAATATCGCAGTAATTATCATAACGAATAAACAAAGAGCAATGCTTGATATAGGTGCTGCTCTTTCTGTTTACCCCCGAAAAATGATATTTATCCCTACTTTTTAGCAAGAAATCCTTAAAATCTTTTTGTCGTTGAACTTTTTTTCTTAATTTTGCACCATATAAAATGAATCAACAACAAAATAAGTAACTAAAACAATTAATTATGAAGAAAATTTTTACACTTGCAACGCTGCTTGTGCTCGCACTGACCGTGAACGCACAAGAGACGTATCGTAAGTCGTGGGACTTCACTAAGTGGAGTGCTGCAACTGTAGCCAATCTGAAGGCAGAATCTGCCAAAGGCCCCACCACAGGAGCATGGTCGGACGTGGAGAAAGCCACAGCGACCGAGCCAACAGAGACCTCTAAGGACAACTGCTTCTGGGAGGTGACTGCTCAGGGTAATGCCACCACACCTGCCACGCTGATGGCCAACGGTGAGGTGATTGCCGAACTGGAAGGCCTGGGCTATACCAACACCACAGCCCGCTCACTGGCCATTGCCGTGAACTATCAGCAGGCAACTGCCGGTGAGTTGTGGACCTATAATGGTGCTTCTTACCTCTGGTTGGGCAGTAAGACCAAGAACTACTTTGTGATTCCTCACGTAGCTCCAGGTACCACCATCAAGATGGGGGTAGAGTCGCACAAACTGTCTGATGCACGTGGTGTTGAACTCTATATCGGTATTGGCAACAGTGGCACCAAGCTGAAAGATCCCGATGGCAATGACGTAGCAGTTCCTACCACCTATGTAGACCAGGAGTGGCTGGTTCCCGCAGAGGGATTGACCGACACCCCCAACGAGGATGGTACTTTTGATGTGACAATCCGCAACACCAATGGTTGCCACCTTTATTACATCACAGTTGGCGACGGCGATTCTCCTCAGGTTGAGGAAGCCAAGAAGGTGGCTTATCTCCACGCTTCTGGCATCAACATGGAAGGAGAATACACGGATTTGGCCTACGTGATGCTCGATGGCAACGAGAAGTTAGATGTGACAACGATTGCCGCTACCGAAGATGTCACACTGGAATCACTTGCTGATTTCGATGCTGTCCTGATTTCTCCTTCTATTACGAAAGTCAAGGAGGCTAACGTGGTGAAACCGCTTATCGGCTTTATCCCCGTTATCAACCTCAATGCTGGTATCTACGAAAGCCTTGGTTTGGGCAAGGCCGTTAATACCAATTTGAAAGACCTGACCATAGTAGATCCTACAAATGCTATCTTCGAAGGCATAGATGCTATCGAATTTGAAGAAGGAATTACTGCTGTTGAGTTGGGCGACTACTTCAAGAACGACGCCGTTCTGGCTAAGGCTGGCGACAATGTGGCTATCCACGTACATAACCCCGGCCGCAATGCCTACTACTACATCCCCAACGACATTGGTACTCTGTATGATCTGATTCCACAGGTCATCGTGGCTGCTGCCAAGACCAAGCGTGCCATTGCTGCCGTTGGTACTCCCGTCATCACCTTCACTCAGGAAGACGGACAGAGCGTTGTGACTATCACCGCTGCCAACAGCAACGCTATCTACTACACGCTCGACGGTACTGAACCTACCGCTGCCAGCACGCTCTACACCGAGCCTTTCACCCTGACCGACAGTCTCGTCGTCAAGGCATTCGCTACCGGTGACGGCTATACCGACAGCGAAATTGCAGAGAAGAAGATTGCCATCGCCCATAAGGCTGCTAAGCCGATCGTATCTTTGGATCGTCAGGAAGGAAAGACCATCGTTACCCTGACAGGAACAACCGAAGGTGCTGACATTTATTATAACTTTGCCGGACAGACTGCTACCACTGCATCTGTATTGTACACCGAGCCATTTGAAGTAACCGTTCCCGCTACTCTCACCGTCTTTGCTAATGCAGCAGTAGGTGTTCTTGCTTCTGATGCTGTCAATCAGTTCGTAGGTGTTAACGGTTTCGACAATACAAATATCCGTTGGGACGTTTTAGCTCACTTTGATGCCAACAAGGACGGTTGGGCAGGCAAGGGCCAGCAGAAAGATGATAGCGGCAATATCATTAATGCAAACTATTTCTTCACATGGGGTAAGAATGCAGGTAAGTACTACGACGAAACAAGTCCAAAGGAAGTGCTGAAGGATATCAATGGCGAGGACTCTATTGTTTACAACACGCTTGATCCAGAAACCTTCGAAGCTGATGGTTGGAAACTGACTTCTGCCGGTCAGGTCATGACCTGGGAAAGCCTGAATATAGGTTGGAATATTGGTGACACAAGTATGCGTAACCCAGATACTGCAGAGGATGCTATTGGCGTTAACGACTCTATCGGTATCACTCCCAATGCCCTGACATTCGGCAAACAGCCTTCTGACGGTCCGTTTAATGCAAACTTACAGACTACAACCAAGTTCGCTGGTCCGTTTGACGTCGTGATTTATGCTGGTAACGGCAACGAGGGCCAGATTCCTACCATGCAGATTGAAACTTCTGTTGACGGCGAGAATTGGGTGAAACTGGGCGATGTAGCCTTCTCACTTATTAAGCGTAACTGGAAGAAGACGCAGCTGAGTTACAATGAGGAAGCAGAGGTTTATGTACGCATTCTTCATACCGCAGCTAAATCTGGTGCCCAAATTTATGACATCTATCTGATGAACAATGGTGAGCTGTCGAAGGCTTACAACGAGGAGACCCTGGGCGTTCAGACTGTTCAGCCAGAGGGTGCCGTGGTTCGCACCGAGATCTTTACACTGGGTGGCAGCCGCACCGCCAATGCCGGTCGTGGTATGCAGATTATCCGCAAGACCTACGCTAATGGCTCAGTGGTAACCAAGAAGGTGCTCAGATAGCTCATAGATTCTATTATATAAAGAGACTGTGTCATTCATATCGGCACAGTCTCTTTTTTGATGGGTTTCAGAGCATCATGTAGTCCACGCATACTATATGTTAGAGACCTCTAAACTACCATGAATAACGAAAACTAATCAAACTTAAATCATTGTATTACAACCACTTTTAGATTTTAACACTTCAGACTTGCTTTTTGGTGGTTCTCAAAAATCCGCTTACCTTTGCAACGCATTTCTACCGCGGAGAATTTTGAGGGCTTTTATTTTGCCATCTCGTGGACAGGGTTGACAAAGGTTTACAAGAGTGTACAACGGTTGACTGAGGAACGAGAGGGAAAAGATCAAGGAAGTGACCTCATTTGATGGAAGTACAACGAGAGCCGGGGCGCAGTTGCCTCGGCTCTCGGAGTTGATAGAGGTTTGGTCATGCAAGCATGGCCAGTCGTGTAACTTGCAAATGACCGAGTGTCAAAAGCGCCTCAGAACGTGTAGCCGTTCACGCTGTCCCAGTCGGGGTCGGCGGTCAGGCGGATGGTGCCGTCGGACGAGCCACCGCTGCCGCCGCTACCGAAAAAACTGCCGGTGTAGCGGGTCACCTGGTTGCGGGTGACGGGGACGTTCTCGAAGACTTTCTCCTTCACGATGTTGTCGTTCTGGTCGAGGGCGGTGACGGTAAGCTTGGTCAGCACGTCGTCCTCGGTGTGGGGCAGGGTGAAGATTTCGTAGATGCCGTCGTCGCTGACAGGACGGATTTCCGTTTGCTTCGAGTTCACGCAGCCGCAACCGTCCTTCGGGCTGAACGTGCTGGAGCCGCCGAGGTAGTAGAACCTCAGCTTGGCGACGTTCGATGGCATTTCATCGTCGGTCAGCACCAGGCGGAACATGGCGACGGCGCGGGTCAGCGTGAGGTCATAGCTCTGCACTTCTGTGGTCACCACCAGGTCGCCGAAGTAATAGAACGTGTCGGTCACTTTATTGTTGGGGAAGGTCACCTTCTCCGTCGAGGTGATGGTGGCCGAGCCTTCACAGTTGTGAGCGATGACGACGAGCTTGTACGTGCCCGAGGCGAGTGTCAGGGCGACAGTGCCGTAGCCTGCATCGCTCTCCTTTTGCGCCACGGTCTTGACCTTCGTGCCGTCAGCGTCGAAAATGGCGATGTTCAGGCGCGAGCACAATTCCGTGATGTCGGTGGCTGAGCGGGTGAACGATTCTTGTTCGTACTGCTTGAAATGCAGGATGACGTTGGCATCCTTCTTCGTGACAGCATCCTCGTTGTCGAGGACGGGCTTCTCGCACGCTGCCAATAGCAGGGCGAGAGCGATAAACATAAATTGCTTCATAATGGTTTTCTTTTTTTGAACACGAATTGCCATTAATTGCCCATTAATTATTTATGATAATTCTTGCGTCCTTTCAGTAGCAAGCGGCAGAGCCGAGCGCGTGGTTCATTCGTGGTAATTACATGTTAAAGACAAAATCATTCTTTGGTGATGGATACTACGGCGACGGGACGGAGGCGATAGCTGTCCGTCGTATTGGCGGTGGGCCAGGCTGTCTCTGCGGCGCCGAGGGCGCGGTAGCCGAGGCCGTCGTTGCTCTTGCGGTAGAGGTACTTCATGCCCGCAAGCGATGCATCGTCGCTCAGGAGCTTTGCCTCCACGAGCTGCATCTGCGCCTTGGTGGGTACGGCCCAGTCGCTGATGCCGACTGCGCCGAGGGTGGCAAGGGCGGCATCGGCATTCCCAGTGGTCGTTGCTGCCTGCTCGTTGGGCGAGAGCAGCGTCAGCTCTGCCGAAGTCTCGTCAATCGTTGATACCGCCAGCACATAGCATCCCTGATAGGTGTCACCGACGGCGGGGAAACTCCCCGTATCTTGGGTATCTTCACTCCCCGCCCCTTCAGGGGAGGGGTCAGGGGTGGGGCTACTCCCGCTTTCGTCGAACTCAAAGCTGATAGTCCTTTCGCCCAGCCATGTAGCACCGGTGATGGTGCCGGTCAGGTTTACGCCCACAGCCTCGGTGTAGGTGCCGTCGATGTTGATCTTGTAGCCTGCCTCCAACTGTTCGCTGCACGAATAGGTGTAGGTCTTGGTGGTGCCGCCGATGGTGATGTTTACCGAAACGCTGGCGGGCTGAGAGCTGGGAGGGAGAAGGAATACAGACCCCACCCCCGCCCCCTCCCCTTGATGGGAGGGGAGAGCGGCAGAAGAGCCCTCCCCAGAATGGGAGGGGAGCGTCCACGTGCGGTTGTCCTCCTGACGAGTCAGGGCGATGGTGCTGCTGGTGCCTGCTGTGGCAAAAGTCCCGCCCACGCACAGCTCCTGCCACAGTGGGGCAATGGTCACGCTCACCGCCGTTGCCGCCGTCGGCACCTTCTTGATTGCGACGCTTTGGATGAGCATCGTCCGTCGCTGCAAGCCCAGCGTCACGGTGTTCGTGCCCCCGTCCGTGAGCGTGGCCGTGGCCTGTGCCGCCATCAGGTCGCCGTGCGTCTTGCCGTCCTTTAGCACGATGGCCGATGTCGCCAAAGCATCGTCCGTCGTCGGCAGCACATAGTCCGATGAAGAAGCCCCGCCCACGGCATACACCGAGTATGTCCCCTCCGTCAGCCCGATGTTCAGCGTCTGCCCCTCGTCGCCGATGGTCTGCACGGCCTTACATTCCTCGTCGGCAAAGACATACACCGCAATGGGGTACGCCACTGTCGCCTCTTCTCCCGCCGAACCGCCGGAGCGTGTCCGCACTTGTAGCACGGAGTTCATTACCTGACCCGTCGGAGCGACATCCGCGACGCCGTCCACGAGTCCTTTCTCACACGCCGTCAGCCCCAGCATTGCCAGGGCCGACGCAATCAATGATAAATTCTTCATTGTAAATTAACAGTTTAATGATTATTTGGGACTATTCCCATCCTCAATATAACGTTTCTCTTGACAAATTGAACAGTATTTTGCACAGAAATCGTGTTAATATCTTCCCCAAATGCAGTTTATTTGAATCATTTTTTGTACCTTTGTAGCCGAAATTTCACTTAAATACGTATTTATTATGGCAAGACCGATTAAAGAAACACCCATCCTCTACGGTGAGGACGCACGACGCTTCGAGGCGCGCATGAAGGAGCGCCGCCGCATTTCGGCTGAAGAAAGAGCACGCATCAATGCCGACTATGAGTTGGTGTTAGGTATGCTGAAACGTGGTGAAGAACTCAAACAGCAGCGACATGCAGCAACAGTCTGATGCATCAACCTCCGCGATGATTGTCGTCAAGCTGGAGGAACAGGACAGCGTAAAGTCGTTCGATTGTGGGGATGATGACCTAAATGACTTTATCCTCCACGAAAGCCCGCTTTACCGCAAGGAGAAACTGGCCGTGACTTATGTGCTGAAAGAGGCTGACGACTTGGCCAATGAACATATCAAAGCGTTCTTCAGCCTCTCCAACGACCGCATATCCATTTCTGACTTCGATAGCAAGACAAAGTACAACCGCTTCAGCCGTCGCTTCAACAACCACAAGCGGCTGAAGAGTTATCCCGCAGCCAAGATTGGTCGTTTGGCCGTACATGTCTCAGCAAAAGGTATGAATATCGGAAGTACGTTGCTCAATTTCATCAAGCGCTACTTCACTGCCGACAACAAGACCGGCTGCCGCTTCATCACCGTAGATGCCTATGCCGCAGCCATACCCTTCTACCTCCGCAATGGCTTCGTGCCACTCAACGAAGAGGATGCCGACGAACCCACGCGGTTGCTCTACTTCGACCTCAACGACTTGGATGAAGATTGACCTCTCAAAGCAAACAATCTAACCCCACAAATCGAATAACACACTCATGCCCCGCTACCTCCACATACCCCACACTCCCGACACCGCCCGGACCCTGACGCTGAGCGGCCGTAACTGCTTGGTAGTGAGCGGCATGGTTACCCCCCTAAAATCGGCTACAGGCGCGGAAAAGGGCGCCGAGGCGAAATGTGTCCACAAGGCACGCAGAAGTCCCACAGCGGGGCTGCTGCGTGCCTTGTCGCGTATCTGTGCGTCCATGCGTCCCACATCGCGCTCCCTGCATGTGGGAAAGCCCTCGATGTACCCCACATCGCGCTCCCTGCACGTGGGAAAGCCCTCGATGTGCCCCACATCGCGCTCCCTGCATGTGGGAAAGCCCTCGATGTGCCCCACATCGCGCTCCCTGCATGTGGGAAAGCCCCCGATGTACCCCGCATCGCGCTCCCTGCCCATGGGAATGCCCTCGATGTACCCCACATCGCGCTCCCTGCACATGGGAAAGCCCCGCGATGTACCCCACAGAGAACGATATTCTAACTCAATTGTTTAACAAATAAAAAAATTCACGCTTATGGAAATTCCCGTAACATTAGTGCCGAGCATCGACGCACAGGCATGGCCCAACGAAATCTACGTGGGCTACGCCACCGGCTGGATGCGACGCTACGACCAGGAGTTCGACCCCGACAA
>Ga0310695_10004208_pt1 | contig 26946 bp, 23 predicted proteins | sample RumenRJG_04DNA_FD_203882 | JGI IMG/M metagenome (GOLD analysis project Ga0310695, IMG submission 203882) | Bovine rumen microbial communities from Lethbridge, Alberta, Canada - RJG_04 (v2) (version 2) | ecosystem: Host-associated > Mammals > Digestive system > Stomach > Rumen | place: Canada... | reverse complement strand
TCTAATGACCGAAAAAAAAACCGGCTGAATAAAAATTCAGCCGGTGCCTGATGTATTTTATTAATCCCTAGTTGAAAATCAACTTACCCAACTATGATTATATATTATTTAAATACTTTTGTCATTATTAAGAAATAATTCTCTGTAATTCCTTGTATTATAAAGAATTAGAAAGATTATTCCTTATTTTCAGGAACTTTATCAACTCCAACAAGGAAATCAGGTTCAGAAATACGTACAACCTTAACTCCTGTTGATCCAGTTCCCTGCTGATTGATAGTATTCGCATTAACTCTGAGTGTTTTTCCCTGACTTGTCATGCAGACAATTTCATCATCATCTTTGACTGGAAGAAGTCCGATGATTTCTCCGCGTTCTTCAGTGTTACCAAAGATTCTTTGACCGCCAGTTCCACGTCCATGTGGATTAAAGTCTTCAAAGCTTACGCGCTTACCGTAACCTTTTTCTGTAAGAAGAAGAATCTTTTCGTCCTCTGAAACTTTTACAGCTCCAGAAACTTCATCTCCTTCTGAAAGTTTCATACCCTTAATACCGCAGCTTGCACGGCCCATTTCACGTACAACATCTTCGTTGAATCTTAATGCCTTTCCGCGGCGTGTAACTACAAGCACGTCAGACTTACCGTCAGTTGGAATAGCACTTATAAGCTTATCGCCTTCTTTAAGTTTAAGACCGATGATACCACGTGTCTTTGCATTGCTGAATTCAGAAGTCTGAACCTTCTTTACAACACCGCTTGCAGTAGTCATAAACAAATACTGATCGTCACGGAATTCTCGCAGTGTAACGACTGTAGAAATTTCTTCGTCAGCACCGATTGCAATCATACTCTTGATATTTGTACCGCGACTGTTCTTTGAAGTTTCCGGAATTTCATGAACCTTAATCCAATATGCTTTACCAGCATTTGTAACAAACAGAATGTGGTCGTGAGTAGAACCAATGAACAGCTGATTGATGTAATCGTCTTCAATCAAGTTTGTACTGTTGCTTCCTGTTCCTCCCCTACCCTGCTTTTTGTACTGAGTTACAGAAATACGCTTCATGTAGCCGAGCTTAGAAATCATTACAACCATGTCTTCTTCTTTGATCATGTCTTCTACATTGATTTCTTCAACTTCGTCTGCAACGATATCTGTGCGGCGGTCATCGCCATATTTTTCTGCAAGTTTGTTTGTTTCATCTTTGATAAGAGAAAGAATCTTTCCAGGGTTTGCAAGAAGATCTTCAAGGTAATCAATCCAAGCCTGAAGTTCCTTAATTTCTTTCTGGAGGTCTTCAATCTGAAGATGAGTAAGGCGCTTGAGCTGCATGTCGACAATTGCCTGAGCCTGTTCATCATCAAAGTTGAAACGTTTTTCCAAAGCAAGTTTTGCAGCTTCTGTATCGCGGCTTTCCTTGATGATTTTAATTACTTCATCAATGTTGTTGATTGCAGTAATCAAAGCTTCAAGAATGTGCATGCGGTGTTTTGCAACTTTCAAATCGTAAATCGTGCGGCGAGTAATAACTTCGTTACGATGATTTACAAAGTGCATTATGAGCTGCTTAAGATTCAAAACTTCCGGCTTAAGGTATGTTGGTGGCAAAGTAAGAAGACCTGGTTCGTCGTAACGAGGTTCACCTTCTTTTACCTGTGGAACAAGAGCAAGATTGATTACGCCAAAATTTGACTGAAGGTCAGTCTTTGCAAAAAGCTGGTTCAACACAAGTTTTGTTACAGCACCGCGCTTAAGGTCTACAACAAGGCGCATACCTGAACGGTCAGAAGATTCGTCGTTTGCGCCAACGATTCCTTCAATCTGCTTGTCGCGGACAAGTTCCTTTATGCGGCGGATAATATTTGTTGTGTTGATTCCGTATGGAACTTCAGTAAATACAATTGATTCGCGCCCGTGTTTATCTGTTTCAATAGTAAATTTTGAACGGATTGTAATTTTACCGCGGCCTGTTTTGTAAGCCTTTTTAATTCCTTCACGGCCGTAAATAATACCGCCAGTTGGGAAGTCAGGTCCTTTTATATGATGCATCAATTCATCGATAGAAATATCTGAATTGTCGATATAAGCAGAAATAGCTGCAGCAACTTCACGAAGGTTGTGAGTCGGCATGTTAGTTGCCATACCAACGGCAATACCAGTTGTACCGTTACACAAAAGGAACGGAAAAGCCGCAGGAAGAACGCTAGGCTCTTTTGTGGTATCGTCAAAGTTTGCCACCATATCAACGGTGTTCTTGCTGATGTCGCTGACCATTTCTTCAGTGATTTTTGACATCTTAGCTTCGGTGTATCGGTAAGCTGCGGCAGGGTCACCGGCGATTGTACCGAAGTTTCCCTGAGGAGTTACAGTTGTATATCTCTGAGCAAAATCCTGTCCAAGACGAACAAGAGCATCGTAAACAGAAGCGTCTCCGTGAGGATGATAATGACCAAGAACTTCACCAACGATTGTCGCACATTTTTTTGTCTTTCCACCGCTGGCAAGATGAAGAGTGTCCATTGCATACATGATTCGTCGGTGAACCGGTTTAAGTCCATCGCGAACATCAGGCAAAGCACGCTGAACAATTACCGACATCGAATAGTCAATGTAGGCCTGCTTAACTTCATCTTCAATAGGGATTCTGATTACTGAACCACCCTCTGCGGTTTTGATCTCTTCCATAATTTATTTCCTATGTAGCAGTTAAAAAAACTACTGAATTAAATTAGAACTTTAATAATTATTCTATTTATCATCTTTCTCAGATGATTTAAAATATCTTCTGTAATAAACATCAGATATAGAAATTATATGAGCTCCATCTTTATATGAACCTTCTGTTTGTGCATATAAATTTTCATGAAACTCGTTACTTCTGTCTGCATAATAATCTAATCTTTCTTTCAGAGAATAATTTTCTAAAAACAAATAACCTATAAGAATAAAAACAATAATAAAAGCTATTCTTGTTTTTATAGATTTATTAACTTTTTTTTCTTCTTCTAATTCCATAATAAAAAATTCTCACTTAAATATCCAAATTAGCGTAACTTGAATTACTTTCAATGAACTGGCGGCGAGGTTCTACTTCTTCACCCATGCAGACACTGAAAATCTTGTCAGCTTCAACTGCATCCGGAATTGTAACTACGCGCATCTTGCGGTGAGCAGGATCCATTGTAGTTTCCCAAAGCTGTTTACCGTCCATTTCACCAAGACCTTTGTAACGCTGAACATCAGCTTTATCACGCTGATCGCCAAGTGCTTCAAGAGCTTCGTCTCGTTCTGCATCGCTGTAGCAGTAAACTGGTTCTTTTTTACCAAGCTGAACTTTAAAAAGCGGAGGCATTGCAAGATATACATAACCGTTTTCGATAAGAGCCGGCATATATCTAAAGAAGAATGTCAAAAGCAAGGTACGGATGTGGGAACCATCGACATCGGCATCGGCCATGATGATAATTTTATGATAGCGGAGTTTTTCAATATTAAAGTCTTTTCCAAAGCCTGCACCAAGACTTGCAATTACCGGTTCAAGTTTATCGTTGTTCATTACTTTTTCAGGACGAACTTTTTCAACATTGAGCATTTTTCCCCAGAGCGGAAGAATTGCCTGTGTCTTAGGATCGCGTCCCTTCTTTGCTGAACCGCCGGCAGAGTCTCCTTCGACGATGTATACTTCGCACTGTTCTGGATCTTTTAATGAACAATCAGAAAGCTTTTCTGGAAGTCCAAAACCGTCGCTCATTGTCTTTTTGCGGCTTGCATCTTTTGCCTTTCGGGCTGCAATTCGGGCAGTTGCTTCAGCAATTGCTTTTTCAAGAACACCTTCAAGAACTTTTGGATTCTGTTCAAAGAAGATTGTAAGCTTTTCTTTTACAAGTGAATCAACAATTGTGCGGACTTCTGTATTACCAAGTTTTTCCTTTGTCTGTCCTTCAAATTCAGGTTCAGGAACTTTCATTGAAAGAACTACAACAATACCTGAACGAACATCATCACCTGTAAGGTTTTCGTATTTGTCTTCTTCTTTTGCAGCCTTACTGTCCTTTACAGGCATTTTTTTGAGCATTTTTGAATTTGCAGCAAGTGCCTTGTTCAAAACGAATGTAAGTGCCGACTTAAATCCTTCAAGGTGAGTACCACCATCTCGGGTATTAATATCATTTACATAAGTGTTGATATTTTCATCAAATCCGTCGTTGTACTGGAAAGAAAGTTCAGTAACAACATCATCTTTTTCACCAGTGATATAAATTGGAGTTTCAGGAAGATAGAATTTTGAATGTTTTGCGGCATTCAATTCTTTTACATACTGATTGATACCGCCTTCAAACTTAAGAATTTCTTCTTTTGGATTTTCAAGGCGTTCATCGCGGAAAATAATTACGATTCCACTGTTTAAGAAAGCAAGTTCACGAAGGCGTTTTTTTAGAACATCATAATCGTGAACAACTGTTTCTGTAAAAATTGTTGCATCCGGCTTCCAGCGGATTGTTGTTCCGTGTACATCTGCAGGAACATCACCAATAACTTCAACTTTTGTCTTTGGAACACCGCGAGCATATTTCTGCTGATAAATGTGTCCGTCTCGGCGAACAGTAGCTTCCATCCAGTCAGAAAGTGCGTTAACGCAGGAAACACCTACACCGTGCAAACCACCTGAAACTTTATAAGAACCCTTATCAAATTTACCACCGGCATGAAGTCGGGTCAAAACAAGTTCAAGGGCAGAAATTTTTTCAGTCGGGTGAATATCAACAGGAATACCACGACCATTATCTTCTACACGAACTACATCGTCTTTTTCAAGTGCAACAACAATCTTGTCACAATAGCCGGCCATAGCTTCGTCGATTGAGTTATCTACAGTTTCATAAACTAAGTGATGAAGTCCACGAGGACCTGTAGAACCAATATACATACCAGGGCGTTTTCTAACTGCTTCAAGACCTTTTAATACCTGGATATTACTTGCACCGTATTCTGCTGACATTTATTTTTCCTTTTACGGTGATTTCGACAGTCTCAATCACCATATATTTTTTTCAATGATTTTATTTACGATGATTTCAACCAGTTCAATCATCATACAGAAATGCAATATTATATGAAAACAATTTAGTAGATTAAAGTATAGAAGAATTGAAAAAAAAGGTAAAGGCGGTTTATACTTTCTTACTATGAGCGAAAATAATCTTAAAGAAGTATGGAATCTGGCACTTAATCAAATTGAAGAAGAATATCGGAAAAGCGGTAAAGAACTGGACTTTAAGCTATGGTTCAAAATGACATATCTTGAAGATAATATTCAGACAATCAAAGTATCTGTACCGTCCAGCTTTATGTGGCAGCAGATGATTACAAAAGACATTGTTAACGTCGTAAAAGAAAAAATAAAAAACCTTATGGGTCTTTCTGATCTTGAAATTGAACCGGTTATAAACGAATCTCCAATTTTTAATGCAACAGAAGAACCGGAAGAAAATATAGAAATTCCAGTTGTTCAGAAAAAAGAAGAAGCTTCTCCTGTAATTGAAAAGAAGGACTCCCCTTCTCCGGCAGCTGTTACAAAAACAAAAAAATCTAAGCCTAATAATTCTACTCTTGATGAAAATTTTACGTTTGAAACATTTATTCCTGGAGAAGGAAGCTCAAGCAAATTTGCCTACAACGTTTCTCTTTCTGTTGCAGACAACCCGGGAATCAAGGCAAACCCTGTTCTTCTTTACGGCGGCGTAGGTCTTGGAAAAACTCACCTTATGCAAGCCATAGGAAACAGAATTCTTGAAAATTCTGACGGAAACTTAAAAATCTGCTACATTCAGGCAGAATCTTTTCTTAATGAATTTACTTCTTCTCTTTTAAACAGAAATTCAGACAAATTTAAGAATAAATACAGAAACCTTGATGTACTTCTTCTGGATGATATTCACTTTTTGCAGAATAAAACTGGTATACAGGACGAACTTTTCTATACTTTTGAAGCTCTTCATAAAAAGAAAGCTCAGATGATATTTACATGTGACCGCCCTTTAAAAGAAATTCAGAACATGGCTGACCGTCTTGTAAGCCGTCTTGGAAGCGGAATGTGTCTTGATCTGCAGCCGCCTAACTATGAAACACGAAAAGCTATTCTTCAGAAAAAACTTGAAATCAAGAAAAAGGATCTTCCTGAAGAATTTATCGATTACATTGCACGAACAGTAGAAACAAATATCCGCGACCTTGAATCTGCCTTAACAAAAGTACTTGGTTATGTTGAATTCATTGATACAAACATAACTATAGAAAATGTTCAGCAGCTTCTTTCAAATCTTTACAGTTCTCCGGCCGTGGGAAATATTTCTATTGAAAACATCCTTAAAGTTGTGGCAGACAATTACAACATTACTGTCTCTGACCTTAAGGGTAAAAAACGTGATCAAAAAGTTTCTGCTGCAAGATTCATTGCAATCTATATTGCACGTGAAATGACTGAATATTCATTTACCGAACTTGGAAACGAATTTGGAGGAAGAGATCATTCATCTATAATGCACGCCTATAACAAGGTTAATGAAAGAATCCAAACAGATTCCTCTTACATGGCGCGTATAAAAAGTTTGATGGATGACGTTAAAAAGTTTAAAAGTTAAAGACAAATTTGTTTATATTATGATAAAATAATGTGGATAAGTTGTGAAAAACTTCTTTGATTTATAGAAATTTGTGAATTTGTAGATAACATGTTCATAAGAATTCAGTTTTTATAAACTTAACAAATATTTGTAATAAAAGAAAATAAATAGTTTTTCCACTTTAAACACTTCCTTATTATTAAATTTACTAAATTTTATAAATTTAATAAATTTTAGGAATGTTTATAAGAAAGATTAAAAAGTAAAACTTATAGGAGTTTTTATATGAAATTTTCATTTGATCGCGATGCAATGATTAAGGAAATAGCAATTGCACAGGAAATTATTACAAATAAAAGTCCAATTTCTATTCTTTCAAATGTACTTTTGACAGCTGCAGACAATACGCTGACTATAAAAGCTTCTGATACTTCAGTAAATTACATAACACAACTTCCAGTAGACATAGCAGAAGAAGGAAGTACAACAATATTCTGTGATAAATTCATGAGCATTCTTTCTTCTTCTCCTGCAGGAGAAATTGAATTTGACCAGCAGGATATAAAGGTAACAATTAAGCCTGTTGCTAAAAAAATTAAGTTCCAGCTAAAAAGCATCGCAAGTGAAAAATTTGCAGAAATTCCACAGGCAAATGACGTTCCTTTCTTTGAAGTATCTTCTAAAGATGTAAAGGAAATGATTCAGCAGACAATTTTTGCTGTTTCTAATGATGTAAACAGATATTTCATGACAGGTGTTTATTTTACAAAGAAAGAAAATAAATTTGCCATGGTATCTACAGACGCTCGACGTCTTTCATATGCTGAAAAAGAAATTGATGCTTCAATTAATTTTGAACCGGCAATCGTTCCTACAAAAATCTTAAAGTGTATTCTTAAAAATGCACCGGATGAAGGAAATATTCAGCTTGCAATCGTTGATAAATTGATTTTTGTACGTTTCGGAAGCTATGAATTTTCTTCAAAACTTCTAGAAGGACAGTTTCCTAACTATCAGAAAGTAATTCCAGAAAGCCAGGCTCATTCGTTCCAGGTAAACAAGGCTGACCTTGAAGCTGCGCTTAAGCGCATTGAAATCATGGTTGATAAGAAAGTAAACAGAATTCTGTTTAACCTTACAGAAGGAACACTTAAGCTTATTTCTCCTGAATCTGAACTTGGTACAGCAGACGAAGAAATTCCATGCCGCTATGCTGGTGAAGAAATTACAATTGCCTTGAACAGCAGCTATGTTTCTGATCCTCTTAAGAACATTAAGACAGAAGAAGTTGTTTTTGAATTTACAGAAGCAATGAAGGCTGTAACAATTCGTCCGGAACCGGCAGAAGATTATTTCCATATCGTTATGCCGATGAATACGAACTAAGTTCGGGTCTTTTAGCTTTATATTTAATATATGCCGTTTCTTTCGCTTTCTCTGTTTAATTTCAGGAACCTCAAAAATGACAAGATTGACCTGTTTGCAAAAGAAGTTTTTTTTGTAGGGGAAAATGGACAGGGAAAGAGCAATCTTTTGGAATCTCTTTATTATGCCGCTTACGGTTCTTCGTTTAGAACGCATACTGATTCTCAAATCATAAAGGAAAATGAATCAAATTTTGCTATACGTGCAATGTACACTAACGACAAGGAAAGCACGCAGCAGATAAACATAATTTATGACAACGGAAAAAAAGTAATAGAAAAAAACGGAAAGCGCATAAAGGACAGAAAGGAACTTATAAATACGATTCCGTGCGTTGTTTTCTGTCATGATGACATGAAATTTGCAACAGGAGAGCCGGAATACAGAAGGTTTTTTTTAGATCAGTCGCTTACAATGTATGACGCGCTTTATATTGACGATTTAAGAAACTATAGAAAAATATTAAAGACAAGAAACCTGCTTCTAAAAGAAGGAAAATATGACATGCTGGACATCTATGACGTTCAGCTGGTTCAAAAAGGCCTTGAAATTCAGAAAAAACGTAAAATGGCAATTTTTCAGTTCAATGAAATTTTTGGAAAGTTGTATGAACAGGTTTCGGGAATAGATGGGGTATCAATTCAATATGTTCCGTCTTGGAAAGAAATTCCACAGGAAGTAGGTACAAAATTTCCGGATGCAGAAACAGTGCTTTCTCGCATAAAGGAAAAGCGCGAGCAGGAAAAAATCCTTACCACTACCCTTTCGGGACCGCACAGGGATAAAATCATTTTTATGAGGAAAGGAAATCAGTTTATTAATACTGCTTCTACAGGACAGTGTCGTCTTATAGCCCTTCTTCTTAGGATTGCACAGGCGGTTTATTATACGCGTATTACAAATTCAAAGCCGGTTCTTCTTATGGACGATGTAATGCTGGAACTGGATCCTTTAAAAAGGCAGCGTCTTACTGCAATGCTTCCGGAATACGATCAGCTTTTTTGTACTTTTTTGCCGGGCGAACCGTATGAAAATTATAAGAGAGAAAAAACTAAAGTTTATCATATAATGGACGGTGAATGGAATGAGTAAGGAAGAAATTGTTTCATGCAAAGAAATGATAGATCTTACATGGGCCGGAATTGAAAAATCTGCTCTGGAAAAAAATAATAAATTCTATAATCAGTGGAAATTCATCGTTACAAAAATAAACGGCTGCGGTCAGAATCTTTATGATCATTCAAGGGTTGTAGAAGTAAAGAACGGAATTCTTCTGATAGAAACTGATCATCCGGGATGGACACAGCTTATGCAGATGTACAAGAAATTCATTCTGCGCGGATTAAAGATGTACATGCCGGAAATGAACATACAGACGCTTGCATTCAGGGTAAAGGGAAGTTCTGCAAATCTTTCTGACAGTTATGATGAGCTGTTGAAGAAAGACCTTGAAAAGGAAAAAGAAAGTTTAGAAAAGCAGGAAAAACTTCTAAAACAATACGAAAGACAAGACGATAAGAAAAATACTGAAAATTCTTATGAAATTCCTGAAAATTTACTCAATATGTTTAAAAGCATGAAAGAATCGATGTTGACCAAAAAGGAAAATAATTGATATATTATTTTACTATATTTTGATATTTTATAATTCGCATAAAATATACGGATTTTATTTATAAAGGAGCATTGGACATATGTTACGTACATACCAACCAAGCAAAGTTAAACGCAATAGAAAATTTGGTTTCAGAGCACGAATGGCTACAAAAGGTGGACGCAAAGTACTTGCACGTCGTCGTGCAAAGGGTCGTGCTAAGCTTTCAATTTCTGACGAAAAAAAGCCTTACTGATATTGATTAGGGATGGAAACAGACTTGATTAAAACAGGATTTTTTAAACGTGAAGAGCGGATAAAAAATCCTGTATCATTTAAGAGACTGTTTAAAGACGGAAAAAAGGCAAGTATTTCCGGTGCAAAAATTTTCTATCTGGAAAATGGCACTGAAATGAACAGAGTTGGTTTTCCTTTGCCGCGCGGATACGGTAACGCAGTGCAGAGGAACTTGTCGAAACGTTACAGCCGTGAAGTCTATCGTTTATTAAAAACACATCTGAACACCGGATATGATATTCTTTTGCTTGTATATCCTGGAAACGACTCGTTCAGCACGCGATGTGTTCAATTTCGTTCGTTGTTTAAAAAGGCAGGATTACTAAAAGAATGAAAAATTTTTTTAAAGAATTTTTCTGTTTTTTTATCCGCATTTATCAAAAATATATTTCGCCTTTGCACCCTGCTTGTTGCAGATTCACGCCGACGTGCTCTCAATATGCTTTGGAAGCAATTCAAAAATATGGTCCTGGTAAAGGCTTACTGCTGGCAATAAAACGAATATTACGTTGCAATCCTTTTTTTAAAGGTGGCTATGATCCGGTTCCATAGGGAACCTTAGCTGGTGGGGGACTTAATGAATAAGAATACAGTTATAGCAATGATTCTTTCGACTGTTGTAGTTGTGGCATCGATTTTTGTTCAGTCAAAATTCTTTCCAAACTCTATTGATAAGTCGGGTGCAGAATCGAAAAAAGCTACTGAAGAAATGGTGGCAGATGAAAACTCAGCCGGTCAGTCAGAAACAAATTTGGTTGTATCTGATTCAAATGCTGATGTAAAAGATGAAAAAAACTATACAATTACAACTAAGAATGCTGAAATAGTTCTTACAAACCGTGGTGGTGATGTAATAAGCTATAAGCTTCTTAATCATATTGATGTTGATACAAAAGACGGTGTTCAGATGGTGGATAATGTTTCTGCCGCAAACCGTGCATGTGCCCTTGCTTTTGGAAACGCAGAAAGTCCTATTCTTAATGAACTTTTTAATGTCGTTCAGGAAAATGAATACACTTATCTTTTCACAAGAAACTATTCAATCACAAATGAAGACGGTTCAGTAAGTAAATTCGTTCTTGGAAAGAGATACACATTTGATCCGGAAAGCTACATGTTCAAGATGGATGTTCTTGTTCATGGTGATAAAGTAGAAAACCTTGCATATACATTAAGGACTTCTCCACAGATTGGACCTCATTTTAATCCTAAGCTTAATAGATACGAAAACCGTCAGTTTATTTCATACAACGGTGGAAAAGCAAAACGCCAGGTTATTGGAAACAAGCAGTTCAAGGTTTACGGAAAAGACTACCTCTGGAACGGTATTGGCGGTAAATATTTTGTGGAACTTGTAATTCCTGAAAAATCAGAAAAGATGGATTTTACACACTACTCTACTCTGATTGAAGTTAATGATTACGCAAATGCGCAGGCAATCCTTGTAAGAAAAGCTTTCAGCGAAGATGACGTAAAAGATACATACTACATGTATTTTGGTCCAAGAGATGAAAAGGCCCTTAGAATCTTTAATGTTGCAGAAAAAAATTCATGGAACCTGAGCGGATTAAGACTTAACGAATGCCTTAATTCTAACGGCTGGCTTGGCTGGCTTGAAACTGTGCTTAAATGGATTATGGAAATAATCAATAAGTTTGTTCATAACTGGGGTGCTTCAATCATCATTATGACAATCTTTATTAAGCTTCTGATGTTCCCTTTCACAAGAAAACAGTCACTTGGAACATTGAAGATGCAGCAGATTCAGCCTAAAGTTCAGGCTGTTCAGGCTAAATACGCAAATAACCAGCAGAAAATGCAGGAAGAAATGGCAAAAATTTACAAAGAAGCCGGATACAATCCTATGAGCGGATGTCTTCCGATGCTTGTACAGTTTTTGATTCTTTTTGCAATGTATAATCTGTTCAACAATTATTTTGAATTCCGCGGCGCTGAATTTATTCCTCACTGGATTGAAGATCTTTCTTCTGGTGACAGTGTATACACTCTTAAATTTGATATTCCGTTCTTTGGAAATCAGATTAGGGTTCTTCCGTTTATTTATCTTGTTTCCCAGCTTTTGTTCGGTAAGATTACAGGAAATGGAGGTACAGCGGCTCCTGGAACAAGTCAGGCTCAGATGCAGATGATGATGTATGTAATGCCGATTATGTTCTTCGTTCTTTTTTACAATGCTCCGTCCGGACTTCTAATTTACTGGACAGTCAGCAACGTATTCCAGATGGGACAGCAGATTATCATCAACAAGACAATGAAACAAAAAAAAGCTGAAATGGCTTTGAAATCAAAGAAATAATTTAGGAGATATAAATGACTTACGAATTTGAAGGAAAAACAGAGAAAGAAGCTATTGAAAACGCTGCAAACGAACTTGGACTTGAAAGAGACCAGTTTGATGTAGAAATTCTTGAAGCTCAGAAAAAATCTCTTTTTAAGAATGGCTATGTAAAAATTGCCGTTCACACTTTGGAAGATGAAGAACAGTCTTCTCAGCATTCAATGATGACTTCTCAGAAAAAGATGATTGCTGATCCTGTTCCACAGGGTGAATTTGAAGAAAAGCTCATTGATTTTATTCAGAATGTTGTTACAAAAATGGGTTACGATGCAAAGGTTGAAGTTGTTTTCCGTGAAGAAAAGAAACTTGGACTTAAATTGAATTCACAGAATTCTTCAATTTTGATTGGACGCAAGGGAAAGAATCTTGATGCACTTCAGCTTCTTGCAAATATTTATGCAGGACGCCTTGGACACGAAGAAATCCGCGTTATCCTTGATACAGAAAACTATCGTATCCGTCGTGAAGAATCTTTGGTTCGTCTTGCATATACAACAGCAGACAAGGTTCACCAGTCACATAAATCAATTTTGCTTGAACCTATGAATCCGTTTGAACGTCGCCTTATCCACACTACTTTGAACGATATTCCAGATATCGATACAAAGTCAGAAGGAGAAGGTCTTTACAAGCAGGTTCGCGTAATTTACAAGGGATTTGAAAGATAATTTTAGATCCTAAAGATTTTTATAGGAGAAAACATGAAGAAGATTCTTTTTGTACTTTCATGCTTATTTATGGCTTTTTCTGTTTCTGCGCAGAATAATTTGGAATCATACGTTAATTCAAAATATATTAATGCGCTTAAGAATTACGGAAAAGTATCTGTTATTCATGAAAAAAATGACAATGTAATTACAATGGTGCCGGAATGTGAATTTTCTGACGCAATTAAGGCTGACCTTATTTCTGCAAACGGAGACGGGGTTCCTTTTTTGGCTGAATTCATTTATCTGATTCCTAAAAAAGATCTTACAGATGATGTTTCAAAAGTAAATATTGATTCAATTTCTGTGCTTTTCAGATCAATAAGCAAAATGCAGGGAATGAAGTACATTCATAATGGAGGACGTTCGGATGTACTTTACAGCAAGTCTTATGCAATTGCCAGTGTTGATTCTTTTGCGCCTGTTGCTGACCCTGTAGAAGGTCAGGCTGACGGGCTTGTAATTTACGCATACCAGCGTGACCACACTTTTGGTGATACAAAATACAAGCTTACATACAGACAGAAGGACAATGTTCTCTGGTCAAACTTTCTCAGCCAGATTCCAATGGGAATGCTTGGTGTAAAGGCTGTAATGGCTGAAAACATGGAAACTAACGTTCTTTGTATTGATGTTGGAGATGCACTTCTTCTTTATCTGAATGCTGATGTAAATGCAAAAAAACTTGTTGGAATCCGCGGTCAGATTGAAGATTCTATGACTGTTCGTATGGATGCTATCTATAAGTGGTTCATGCAGCAGTTCAAATAAAAATAAGGATGATGCAGAGATTTATAATTGCTGTAAAAGAATGGTATGAAAAAGATTATTTTGTCGGCACTTTTTGGTGCAATGATTTTAATGAATGGAGCATGCAGCTCTAAGGGAAAAGCTATGGATTCTATTAAGGGAAAAGACGGATTGTTTGCAATCATGGAAACTTCTAAGGGTGAAATTGCCCTTGAATTGTATTACAAGGATGCGCCTTTAACAGTTTGTAACTTTGTAGGTTTGGCAGAAGGAAAGCTGGATGCAGCTAAGGGAAAGCCTTTCTACGACGGTCTTAAGTTTCACCGTGTAATCAAGGACTTTATGATTCAGGGTGGAGATCCTCGCGGTAACGGAACTGGCGGTCCTGGATATAAATTTGCAGATGAAGAAGTTCCTTATAAATTTACAGAACCTGGATATCTTGCTATGGCTAATGCTGGTCCGGGAACAAACGGTTCTCAGTTCTTCATTACTCATGTTCCTACAGAATGGCTTAACGGAAAGCACACAATTTTTGGTCATGTTGTAACGAAGGCTGATCAGGATGTTGTAAATGCAGTTGCTCAGGGCGATGAAATTAAGTCTGTTAAGATTGTTCGTCAGGGTGCAGATGCAGAAGCATTCGCAGCAACACAGGCTGACTGGGATAAGTACAACAAGGAAGCTGCTGCAAAGGCTATGGCTGCAAAAGAAGCTAAATACAAAGCTAAGATTGAAGAAGTAGAAAAGAAATTCCCAGGATTTGAAAAGTCTGCTGAAGGAATTTATTACAAGACAACTAAAGAAGGAAGCGGCGCTAAGTGCGGTAAGGGAAAGCATGTATACGTTGCTTACAAGGGATATCTTGTAGACGGAACTGTATTTGATCAGTCTGCTGGACGCGGTGACCTTGATTTTAATACAGGTGCCGGACAGATGATTCCGGGTTTTGATATCATGGTACAGGATATGAAGAAGGGAGAATCCCGCACAATCGTTCTTCCGCCGGATATGGCTTATGGTGAACAGGGATATCCTGGAGTAATTCCACCAGCTTCTTACATAGCATTTGATGTAACATTGAACAGATTCTAATATATTCAGAATTTGATAGAAAATGGTTTCGTTCTTCGAGATGATTGGGGAGCGGAACCATTTTTTTTTGCTATGTCCGGTGGTTTAGAAGGCCTCAAACACCGCGGTTATTAGCAATGATTAAAAATTCAAGCGAAAGACTTTTGAGTTGCGTTCTGGTGTCCAGAGGGCGCGGCGTTCTTCAGGCAGGGATTCTACTGTGTCTGGCTTGAATCCGAGATGTTCGAACCAGTCGCTGGTTCTTGTAGTCAGGATGAAGACACTGGCTTTGTTCTGTTTTTTTGAACGGTCTATGAGGTAGTCTACAAGCTTTGGTCCTATGCCCAGGCTGGAGAAATTTTCGTCAACGGCAATTCCGGCAATTTCTGCCTGACCGTCTTTGTATTCGTGGAGAGCCGCGCATGCGCGGATGCAGCCGTCGATTTCGTAAACAATGTAGTCGGAAAGTTTTTCTTCCAGGTCGTGGGATGTGCGCGGCAAGAGTATTTTTTTCTGAATGAACGGTGACATTACAGAAAGAACTGCCGGAATGTCCTGAAGCTGCATTGGGCGCAGTCCGCCATAGTCGCGGGAGTAAATCATTGTGCCGGAACCAAGGTCGCTGAAAATTTCGCATGGGAGCGCGCCTTCAAGGGAACCGTTCAGAATGTGGGAGCGGATTACGCCGTTCCGGCAGGCTTCTCCGGCTGCTTTTAAAAGCGAAATGATTTTGAGGTTTTTCTGGCTGGTGTTTTTATTGTCTTCCAGGAAAATCTTGAGTTCGTCAAGATCCATGGCAGGAACGTCGTTAAATTCGGAAAAACCGATTTTCTTTGAAATGATAAAATCGTCTTTTGTGATTTCTGCATTTTTTGTAAGGTAAAAAAGCTTGTCGGCTTTAAGATTAATTGCAATCTGCTTGGCAAGACTTACTGAAGAGATATTGTATGGCTTGCCGCTGGAATTCCATCCTATGCATGGGAAGATCGGGACAAAGCCGCTCTGCAGCGTGTTCAGAATTGCTTCTGTCTGGAGCTTATCTATCTCACCGGCGGTTCCGTAATCTATTCCGTCTATTACGCCCTTTGAGCGTGCACGAACCCAGTTACCGATTGTAGCTGTAATCTGGTGGGCGGCAAGGCTTGTCATCACTATGTTTGAAACGTCGAATGCGGCCATTTTTATAAGTGGCATTGCGTCTTCTTCTGTTATGCGGATTCCGTTCTGGTAGCGGCAGGAAATGCGGGAATCGCTTAAAATCTGATCGATGCGTCTGCGGGCTCCAGGAACGATGACGACTTTGAGGCCCGACTGGTGTATGAGGGCTATGTCCTGCATGTGGCTGAGGAACAAAGGAGAATCGATAACTTCGTCGTCAAGGTAGATGACTACAGTTGCGTTTCTGAATTTGTTGGCGTAGCGGAGGACGTCGCGGATCTGGTTTGCCTTTATGTTTCTTGGGTTTTCCTGCATGAAATAATTATACAGAGATTGAAGGGGAAAAGTCGAGATTAAATATATTTTTTTAATTTAATCTTAAAATATCGATTTTTCCCTTGAAATCGAAGACCGGAAGGGAGCCGGGTTGATTTGATAGTATAAAAAATAATTCAATCTGGTTATATAAGAAATATGTAGGAATGGATATATTGATGATATCACATTGCTGCGGGGGCGTTATGAAAGGGTTAATAAAAATTGTTTCTATAATTGGTTTGATTGCGGTTGCCGGGATTATGGCGGGCTGTTCTAAGGCGGAAAATGAGCTTCATGTCTATTCAATTATCCATGAAGAAGAAACAAAGGCTTTGACTGATCTGTTTACTAAAAAAACTGGAATTCCGGTTCTGTTTTTGAGGGCTTCTACAGGTGAACTTGTAAACAGAGTTATTTCTGAAAAGGATAATCCACAGGCTGACATTCTTTTGGGCGGTGCGGTGAACTATCATATTCAGGCTGATGCGGAGGGTGCACTGGAAGCGTATGAATCTCCTCTTGAAAAAGGAATTCCTTCTTATGCAGTTTCACCTAATCACACTTATACAGGATTCTGTGTACTTTCTCTTGGAATTGGAATCAACAAGCCTAGATTTGAAAAGAAATTTCCTGGAACTCCGGTTCCGCAGACTTGGGATGATTTGATTAATCCGGCTTTTAAGGGCGAAATTGTTTTGACTAATCCAATTGCTTCTTCAACTGCATATCTGTTTGTTCAGAATCAGCTGCAGAGGCTTGGTTGGGAAAAAGGCTGGGAATATCTTTCTGCCTTAACTCCGCTTGTAGGTCAGTTCCCGGACAGCGGAAGTGCACCGGCAAAACTTTTGGGTACGGGCGAATATGCAATCGGAGTTTCTTATCTTCATGCCATTGCAAAGTATAAGTCAGAAGGCTTTGAGCTTGAGGTTGTTGCACCTCCAAAAACAGTTGGAGACGTAGACTGCATTGCAATTATGAAGAATACAAAGCATCTGGAAGAAGCAAAGAAATTTGTTGATTTCATGCTCAGCAAGGAAGCACAGGAACTTATGAGTTCAATTGATTTTACTGTACCTGTAAATCCAACTGCCAAGGGAGCAGAAGGAAGCGTTCCGGTAAGTTCTCTTGATTTGATAGATTATGATGTAAAGAAAGCTGCAGAGCAGAAGGAAGAAGTTCTGACTTTGTGGAGTAAGCAGGTTAAATAGTGCGTTTTAATTCGGAGCAGAACAGTAAATCTTTGCTTACTGCATGGATTATTGTTCTGCTGTTTTTTATTATTTGTATTGGATTTCCTCTATTGCAGGTACTGCTGGCCGCCACTCCTAAGGATTTTAAGGCGGTTTTTTCGCAGAATATATGGCATCAGATAATTTTTAATACGGTTTTGGAATGTGTCTGCTCGGCTTTTATTTCTGTGGTGGTGGGCTATCTTTTTGCCTATGCCGTTGTAAAGGCGGACATTCCTGCAAAGAAGTTTTTTTCTGTACTTCCTCTTGTTCATCTTGTTACGCCGCCGTTTGTTGGTGGGCTTGCCTTTATCCTTCTTTTTGGGCGGCAGGGATTTATAACTCATACTGTGCTGGGGCTGAACCTGTCTTTGTACGGGTTCTGGGGGCTTTTAATTGCACAGGTCCTTTGCTTTTTTCCAATGGCATATTTAATTTGCGCTCAGACTTTGCGTGGAATAAATACAAATTTTGAAAAAGCTGCCAGAAGCATGGGCGCAGGAGAGCTGAAAATATTTTTTACCGTTACCCTGCCCCTGAGTTTTCCGGGAATTCTTTCTTCGTTTTTATTTATTGCGGTAAGCGTTTTAAGCGACTTTGGAAATCCGTTGATTGTGGGCGGAAGGTTCAGGGTGCTGGCGGTTGAAATTTATACGCAGCTTACGGGCTGGCTTAATGTGGGAACGAGCGCGGTTTTGGGAATTGTGCTTATTATCCCAAGTGTGATTTTTTTTGTATTACAGAATAAAGTTAATAAAAAAATAGAGGAACGCACTGCGGGAATAAGTCAGAAATCTGAATTTGAAAAAAGTTCGTGTCCGCTTTTTGCAAAAATAATTCTGACTACGTTTGTAACGGTTATTTCGATTTTTATACTTGCGCAGGGAGCTTCAATCGTTGCGGGAAGCTTTCAGAAATTGTGGGGAATCAACAAAGCATTCACCTTTAATCATATAAAGCATACGGTCCAGTATACGCGGGAGCTTAAAAACTCTGTAGGATTTGCGCTTATTTCTGCAATGATAAGCACTGTGATTGCGAGCGTTTCTTCGTATATTGTGCACAGAACGGATGTTCCGCTTAAGAAAACGCTGGATATTTTTGCGCAGATTCCATCTGCAATTCCGGGAAGCCTTCTTGGGCTTGCGATTTCTTTAAGTGCGAACACGCTGAAATTCAGGAATTCAAATGTGCTGATTGTAGTTGCCATGACGGTTGCATTCATGCCGTTTGCCTACAGAGTGATTTCTAATACTTACGGGCAGATTAAATATACGCTGGATGACGCGGCACGCTCACTGGGCGCAAATCAGCTGTTTACGCTTTTTACTGTAATTGCCCCGGTTTCTAAGGGAGGAATTTTCAGCGGATTTATTTATGATTTTATCCGCGGGGTTGGAACTTTAAGTGCGGTAATCTTTTTGGTTTCGTTTAAAACGCCGCTCGCTTCAATTGAACTTATAAATCTTGCTGAGCAGGGAAACTGGGGATCGTCCTGTGCACTGGCTTTGTGTCTTACGCTGATAACGTTCCTGATTCTGGGTTCGGGTCTTTTTATAAATATGATGATTTCGAAAAAACGGGAGAAAATAAATGGCATTTCTTTCTTTAAATAACGTATCTTTTTTTTATGGAAAGTCAGAAATTATTAAGGGCTTTAATCTGGATGTTGAACAGGGAAGCTTTACGACTCTTTTGGGTGCCAGTGGCTGCGGAAAGACTACCCTTCTTCGCCTTATAAGTGGATTCTTAAAACCGACGGAAGGAACTGTCAGCATAAATGGTCAGGTTCAGAACGAAATTCTTCCTAACAAGAGAAAGATAGGAATGGTTTTTCAGGATTATGCGCTTTTTCCGCATATGACGGTTGAACAGAATCTTTTGTACGGGCTTAAACTAAAAAAGGGCGAAAAGCGTACAAAGGAGCAGAATGTGGAACTAGTTCAGAAAACTGCGGAAAACCTAAATTTGCAGAAGCTTTTGAAGCGCTACCCAAGTGAACTTAGCGGCGGCCAGCAGCAGCGCGTTGCTTTGGGAAGGACGTTAGTTCTGGAACCGCACATTCTTTTGATGGATGAACCTCTTTCTTCGCTGGATGCAAAGCTGCGTCTTAAGGTACGCGAAGAATTAAAGGAAATTCAGCAGCGGCTGAAAATTACGACTATTTACGTTACGCATGATCAGGAAGAAGCGCTTAGCCTTTCCGACAGAATTGCGGTGTTAAGGCACGGCTCATTGCTGCAATACGGAACGCCGGAACAGATTTATTTTGAACCGAAGGACAAGTATGTTGCGGATTTTGTGGGCCGGGCTAATTTTATAAGGACGGGAAACGGCGATGGGGGCGGTGAATTTCTGGTCCGCCCGGAATGGATTGCCCTCTCTAAAGAAAAGAACGGTGCATCTGCGGATTTTACAGGAACCGTTGTGTCTAAGGAATTCTTGGGAACATTTTTACGCTACAGAATAAAGTTTGAAAATCAGGAAATTGTGGTTGACCAGAACCCTGTAAGCACCGAAGCAATTGCGACCGGAGACAAGGTTGGAATAAAAATTCTTAAGAAGTGGGAAATTAAATAATTTTGTTTTTTTCTGCCTGGGCGCGGGCGGCTTCGGTGTTGGTTTTGCTGTAGACGCAGCCGCAGTACTGCTGGCGGTAGAGGTCGTATTCGGTGCTGAGTGCGAGGCTGCGTTGGAAGCCTCCTTTTTTCTTAAAGTCGGAGAAAAGCCATTTTGTTTTGGCTGGAACGGAGCCGAGTGCGGCGGTCAGTTCAAGCTGCATTCCGATGGTATTGATTTTTTCGGCGTCTTTGAAGGGACTGATGCTTAGGGTTGTACAGAAATAGTTGAAGCCGTGCATAACGGCATAGCTGTAGGCGCGGCGCAGGCGGAATTCGTAGCAGCGGCGACAGCGTTCCCCCTTCTCTGCTTCGCGGGCAAGTTCCGGAGAATTTTTTATGTCTATAGCGTTGTAAAAATCTTCTGGATTGTATGTGTCTTCTACAAGTTTTACGGAATTTTTAAGGGCTTCGGGGAAGCGCGGCAGAAGATTTTTTAGTTCGTTCAGTCGGCGGAAGTATTCTTCTGACGGGTAAATATTTGGATTGTAGTAAAGAATTGTAATATCGAAAAATTTTGCGATGTACTCGATTACGTAAGAAGAACAGGGACCGCAGCATGCGTGTAGCAGCAGAGTCGGGCGCGTGTTGTCTAGAGAAGAAATGAGGGTGTCCAGCTGTTTCTGGTAATCAAATTTTTTCATTTGGTGCTAGAAATTATAATCGTATACTCTGGATGTTGCAATTGTGCTGATGGTGTCTGACACAGCCGGCGCCGGCATGGAAGGGGCACCGCAGGTGCTTGCGGAGCGTAGCGGAGCAATGAGCGGGAGCGGAACCCTGGAACGCCGGATTGCGGAGGAGTTTCGCCTGGAAAAAAGAAAAGAAGGAATTTTAAAAATTGCTATCTGAGGAATGATGTGTTAATCTGAAATCAGGTAAAGATACACTGGAGGCAGGTATGAAGATTGCGTTTTTTGATACACGTTCTTATGACAAGGCATCGTTTAAAAAGGCTAACGAGAAATTTGGGTATGAGATTGATTTTAGGGATTATAAGCTGAATGAAAATACGGCTCAAACGGCGGCAGGATTTGATGCGGTTTGTGTTTTTGTAAATGATGTTGTTAATGCGGATGTTATTGCGCGCCTTAAGGATGCAGGGGTTAAGCTGATTGCGCTTCGCTGTGCGGGTTTTAACAATGTTGATTTGAAGGCGGCGGCTAATGCTGGAATAAAAGTTGTGAGAGTTCCGGCGTATTCTCCGTATGCGGTTGCTGAACATGGAGCGGCTTTGCTTATGGCTTTGACACGGCATATTCCGCAGGCATATTTGCGCACGAAAACTGCGAACTTTAATATTGAAGGGCTGACGGGCCGCGACCTGCACGGGTTGACCGGCGGTATTCTGGGTACGGGAAAAATCGGGCAGATTATGGCTGGGATTCTTAAGGGATTCGGCATGAAGATTATTGCGTACGATCCGTATCCGAATGAAAAATGGGCTTCTGAGACTGGGGCTGTATATGTTAGCAAGGAAGAGATTTTCCGCCAGAGTGATGTTTTGAGCCTGCACTGCCCTCTTACGGAAGAGACCAAGCATATTGTGAATCATGATACGATGAAGATGATGAAAACTGATGCGGTGATTATTAATACTGGTCGCGGTGCGCTGATTGATTCTAAGGCGCTTGTTCATGCGCTTAAGCATGGTCATATCGGCGGAATTGGTATGGATGTGTACGAGGAAGAAAGCAAGTATTTCTTTAGTGACTGGTCTACAGACATAATGGCGGATGACGTTCTGGCAAGGCTTTTGACGTTCCCGAATGTAATTATAACGGGGCATCAGGCTTTCCTTACAACGAATGCACTTAAGAATCTTGCGGATACAACGCTGGAAAACGTAAAGGCTTTTGCAGCGGGGTCGGAACTGGTGAATGAGGTAAAATAAGGGTGTCTGTGTTGTAGTGCCCAATATGTATATTGTTATAAAAAAATCCCCCGCTGTCATTTCGATGCTTCGACAAACTCAGCAACCGAAGGATTAATGACCGCGGGGGATTTTTCTATTTCTGCTTAAACTGCTCTACTCTTCTAGCAGATTTCGCAGTTATCAGACTTAACTGTTGTAATTGCTTTGCCGTCTGCTACGAGGTTTACACCTGCAATCTGGGCTGTGTGGTCTTTGATTTCGTAGTAGCACTTGCAGAACTTGTCGATGTCGATTTTTGCAGGCTTCTGGAAAGATGGATCTGCGCCTTCAAGAACAACTGGTGTTCCGGCTGCAGCCCAAGGAGCTGTCAAAAGTTCAACCTTTTCTTTTCCGTCTTCTGTGTAATCTGCAGCAAGAAGCATACCGCGGCTTTCAACGCCCTTCATCTTGCGTGGAGCAAGGTTACTAGCGATGATTACGTGCTGGCCAAGGAGTTCTTCTTCCTTAAGGTACGGGCGCAGACCAGACTGAATGATTCTGTCTTCTCCGCTTCCGTCATCCATTGTTTCAATATAAAGCTTGTCGCCCTGAGGGTTTGTTTCTACCTTTTTGATTACAGCAACCTTAAGTTCAACGTGTTCATTAAAGTATGCAGCCTGGTCTTCTGCAAACTTAGGACCTTTTTCCTGAGCAGGAGCTGGTGCTTTTGGTGCAGGATTTTTTGCAGCAGGTTTTTCTTCTGCTTTAGGTGCTTTCTTTTCTGTTTTTGGAGTAAGCGCCATCAGTTCTTCAAGGTCAAGTTCACCGCCGATTGCCGGAACAGCAATGTTCCAGTTTTCAAGAACCTGCGGGTGGATTTCGCCGAATACACCAACCTGTTTACCTGCAACTGTTACAGCTGCCTGGCGTCCAGGAATAAAGCGTGCATCATTTGATTCAACAACTTCGTATTTGTGGTCAAGGAAGTAAAGCAATGAAGAAACTTCTGCAGCTGCGTTGTTGAAGTTAGCGCCGGCGCCGGCTGTTACAAAGCCCATGCACTGGCGTGTGCGTGTACCTGTATTTTCTTCTTCACAAAGATATGCAACCTTACCGATTTCAAAAATCTTATGAGGATAGATAGCGTTTGCAGACTTGCTTTCTGCGCGGAGCAGGCTGCTCAAAATATCAGAGCGAACGAACTGGTAGTTTTCGCTCATTGGGTTTGCAATTTCAATTACGCGTGCCGGGTCAATAAGCATGTTGTCGATGAAGTCTTTCTTTGAGCCGACATAGTTAAAAATCATTTCCTGATAGCCAAGACCAACCATCAAAGTTTTTGCCTTGCGTGAATAGTAAGTGATTGGAAGAAGGCGACCGATTGTAAAGTCATTTGGAGTTTCAGGAGTATAAGTTTCAAGCTTAGTTCCAATCATAACGTCTTCAATGATGTCTACTTCATGAAGGAAGTCGTTGCGGTATGGAGCCGGGCTGAGAGTGTACTCATTGTCGTCATCGGCGATTTTCTTAGAAACAACTGTTGAACCCATGCGTGTGAGGGCATCCATGATAGTTGCATCGTCAAAGTTTGTTCCCAAAAGCTTATTGATGTGCTTGCGTGTTGCCTTTGTTGTTGGCTGGAAGTAGAACGGAGCAACAACGTTTTTGCCAAAGCAAGTGTCATAAGGATGGCGAACTTCAACTGGTTCAATTGAATAACCGCAGTCAGCAAAATCACATGCAACGATGTTTGCTGCGAGCATAAGGTTTTCCATGTTGTCGCCAGTAAGTTCTACCATGAGGCCTGTGTCGCCAACCTGTACGTTACCAAGAGTAGCGCTGTTGATGATTGGAGCCATAGAAAGAACTTCGTTTGTATCGTCTGTAAAAAGAGGGAATTTTTTCAAATCCTGAATAATCCAGCCGAAATCCTTTCCTTTTGGATGTTCTGTAAGAATCTGACGGCAAGTCATTGGCTGTTCAAATGTCAAAGGAACAAATGAAGTCTTGTCAGGGTCTACAGCCTTGTAATGGCAAGGGAATTTGATTTCAGAAACGCGGTAAACGCCCATAGAAATAGACTTGCGTTTGCGTCCAAAGTTCCAGCAGAGTTTTTCCTGAGTCTGGATGATGTCCTTGAGCATCGGGTCGTCGATTGCTTTTCCGTTGATGATGAAAGCAACCATGTATGGGCGGATATCTTTAAGTTCCGGGTCAACTGTAACATAGCGGCCCTTTGTGTCTTTAACGTTGTCTTTTGTAGAAAGGAATGCAGAATAGTCAGTTCCTTTTACACCGCGGTGAAGTCTGAGCTGGCGTGCAACACCGTTTGTAGACCAAAGGTCAGGACGGTTAGTATCGTTCAATTCAATTTTAATTACGCGTTCGTTTTCTGGCTGTGTTGTATCAGGCTTTTCATCAAGTTCAGCCTTTGCATATGTAAGTTTCTTTTCAAGAGTTTCGTAGTCGTATTTTTCTTCAAGAAGAGTGAAAAAAAGTTTCTCGTTTACTTCAATCTTTGGCATTTTGTTCCTCGTGTGAGTTCAATATATTCAATAGAATTATAGTTCATTGCTCATTTTGTTTCAATTATCGAAGTCATAAGGGCACATTTTTGCTTCGCAAAAACCAGGCTTTCCGTACTTCGCCGTCTACCGCGGCTCATCCCTCGCCAGAGGCTCGGGACTGCTTCGCAGGTACTCCAATCCTTTGTGCATTTCGCTCTTTTCGATGAAATGCAATTTTGAGCGTATAAGTTGCATTGTTGAGCAGGGTGCAAAGTGGTACGTATATTCTAAATAGCATTAATATCGAGTTTTCAAATACATCAAAAAATCGACTGGGAGCTATTTTTTTGAATTGCAATTTCATCACTCGAAATAAACGGTAATGAGATTTTTTTTACATAAATTTTTAAAAAATATATTGAATTCCACGTATGAATTTAATATATTCAAAATATAGATAGTTTAATTTTGAATTATTAAAATTTGGAATGGTTTATGATTGAAAAGAAATTATACGAGCATATAGAGCCAATGATGAATCATGCCTATATGCAGAAAAAATGGTTTGAAGCTCAGTTTAAGCCCATCTGCCGGGAGTATGAGCTTAAAAACTCGGATCTGAGTGTTCTGCTTGCGCTTCATTTGAATCATTCAATAAAGACCGCCGTCGATATTGAAAAATTCGGAGAACTTAAGCGCGGGAACATTTCGCTTTGCGTAGATACCCTTTGTCAGCGCGGCTATCTTCAACAGCAGGTAGACGAAAATGACCGCAGGTTCAAGCAGCTTGTAGTTACCAGCAAGGCAGATGAACTTCTGGAAAAATGCGACCAGATAATTAATTCTTACTGCTGCTATATCTTCAGGGGCATTACAAAAGAAGAAGCCGAAAACTGCGACAGCGTATTCAGAAAGATGAACGAAAATCTTGATGAGCTTTATAGAAAAATGATGGAGGTAAAATGAAAAGGACAGTTTTAATTCTTGCCTTATCCCTTGCGTCTTTAACAGCGCTTTTTGCTGAGGAAGCAGGAAAAGTTCAGAAAACAGCAGAATCAGAAACACTCAGCCTTACTGTAGAAAATGCAGTTCAGTATGCACTGGAAAACAGCAAGTCGCTTAAAAGCTCTGCTATAGATTTAGAGATTGCAAAAAGAGCTGCTGATAATTCATGGAACGTTCTTCTGCCTAGCCTTAGCGCAAGTGCTACGGCTTCTAGACAGAGCAGCATTTCTTCAACTGTGGACAGCGCAAATAACGCCGCTCATACAGCTTTTAAGCTCAGGGAACTGGATGCCCAGATTAATGGAAAGACCTCTACAGATCCTCTTGTTAGGATGGCAGGTTCACAGAAAGCGGCTGACTATTATTCTATGATGTCTCAGAAAAATGTCATGGAAGATACAGAAACAAATCACTGGGCTGTAATCGGTAACGTAGGTGCGCAGTGGAACTTTAATCTTGCAATGATAGAAAGCATTAAGGCTGCAAAAAAGCAGTATGAAGCCGGTCAGATTACATGGGAACAGGCAAACCGCGACACAGAAGTTAATATCCGCAAGATGTTCTACGGAATCCTTCTTCAGCAGGACAACCTTGAAATCCAGAAGGAATCGCTTAAGAATGCGGAATCCCGCTGGAAGCAGGCAGAAATAAACTACAAGAACGGTATGGTGCCGCGTCTTTCAATGCTTAATGCAAAGGTAACTTACGAGAACAAAAAGCCTTCGGTTCTCAGCGCAGAACAGAGCCTTAAGCAGAACAAGGAAATGTTCGGTTTCCTTCTTGGCCTGCCTTATGGTAAGCCTATAGAGCTTGTTGGTTCAATCGAGTTTTCTTACATAGACGTAGATGCAGACGACCTTTTTCGCGACTACATCGACAGAAACAACGATATTATTTCCCTGCAGAAACAGAAGGATCTGCTTGAAATTTCAATAAGGGCTAAGCAGCTTTCTACGTTTACCCCTTCCCTCTCTGTGGGCTATACATACCAGCCGATTCTGTATTCTGCCGGTTCATGGGCAAGCGGAGAGCCAACGGATAACGGTTCTCTTTCTGTAACTCTGGTTTATTCAAACCTGTTCAATATGCTGCCGTTCAGTTCAAACATGCAGGAAATAAAGAACGCCAGACAGCAGCTTACTCAGGTTCAGCTTGGACTTGAACAGCTTTATCAGAACACAGAGATAGAGATTCACAAACTCTGCGACAACCTTAGCGTTGCTAAGGAAAACATAGAAGCTATGGAGCGAAACGTTACAATTGCGCAGGAAGCATATGAGTCTACATTAAAGGCTTACAACGCTGGTACGCAGGAACGCCTGGAACTTCAGGATTCAGAAACTCAGCTTAATCAGGCAAAGCTTGGGCTGCTCAACGAAAAGTACAACTATATTTCTGCCCTGTTGGATCTGGAAACAAAGCTTA
>Ga0310695_10004207_pt1 | contig 26952 bp, 19 predicted proteins | sample RumenRJG_04DNA_FD_203882 | JGI IMG/M metagenome (GOLD analysis project Ga0310695, IMG submission 203882) | Bovine rumen microbial communities from Lethbridge, Alberta, Canada - RJG_04 (v2) (version 2) | ecosystem: Host-associated > Mammals > Digestive system > Stomach > Rumen | place: Canada... | reverse complement strand
CATTGTTGCATGTTGCAATGTTGCAATAAGGTGTATAATAGTGGAATTATAGAATTAGTTAATAATTCTATTTATCATAATGTTTCCATAGTCTCCGACTATCTCCCCCCTTGGGGTGGTGGAGGGTGCTTATTGCAACATTGCAACATGCAACATTGCAACAAACTCTGCGGACTCTGGCATCCGAACGTCATCTATGCCCCATCCGGATGCTTTGCATCCATCAAAGAAATGCTTCCTTTGGGGGGAAAGGAAGCATTCGGACGGATGATGGGAGGCATCGGAATGAGGCATCGGGATGCCTCCTTACGAAATAATCGTGCCGTGACAGCCATCAATGGCATCAGCCTTGGTGATGATGACGCGCTGAACGCCTGCATCGATGGCGGCAAGGGCGTTTTCTATCTTCGGCAGCATGCCGCCGCTGATGGTGCCGTCGGCCTTGTAGGTCTCGAAATCGGTGCGGGTGATGGTGGGGATGACGGAAGTGTCATCGTCAGGATTGCGCAACACACCAGGCTTTTCGAAGGCAAAGATGAGGGTCACGTCGTAATAGGGAGCGAGAGCCTTGGCTGTCTCAGAGGCCATCGTGTCGGCATTGGTGTTGAGGATGTGTCCCTGGCCGTCGTGGGTCAGCGGAGCGATGACGGGGATGAGCCCTGCATCGAAGAAACGGCATAATTTTGAGCCTTCGGCCTGCTTGACGTCGCCTACGAAGCCGTAGTCAACGGGTGAACCGTTGACCACTTTTATAGGGCGCTTCTCTGAGAGCAGGATATTGGCATCGGCACCTGTGAGTCCGATGGCATCGCACCCCAAGGCCTGAAGGCGGGCTACGACGTTTTTGTTGACCAGTCCGCCATAGACCATCGTTACCACTTCCAGCATTTCTTTATCGGTGATACGTCGCCCGTCTACCATCTTTGTTTCGATGCCCAGCCGTTCGGCCATCTTCGTGGCTCTGCGGCCACCGCCGTGAACCAGAATCTTCGGGCCCTGAATAGCGGTGAAATCGCGTAGAAGTTGCGCCAGTTGTGCTTCGTCCTCTACAACGGCACCACCAACCTTCACTATGGTCAATTTATCTTTCATCTTTCATCTTTTTTCTTTTCGATGTATCGATATCTCGATATATCGATATTTCGAAAATTATTACTCCAAATAGGTATATCCGTAAAGTCCTGAGCGGTAATTGCTTAGGAATTCCTTGCCTTCCTCCAATGTAATCTTGCCTTCCTTGACGCTCTTGGCCACCCAGACCTCCAGTTGACGCACCAGTTTCTTGGGGTTGTATTGCACATAGTCGAGCACCTCGGCCACCGTTTCGCCATCAATAATCTGGTCGATATGGTAGGTATTGTCCTTGATGCTGATATGTACGGCCGTTGTGTCGCCGAAGAGATTGTGCATATCGCCCAGGATTTCCTGATAGGCACCCACGAGGAAGACGCCCAGGTAGTAGTCCTCGTTCTTTTTCAGGGCATGTACGGGCAGCGAGTGAGAGTTGTGGCGGTTGGTCACGAAATTGGCGATTTTACCGTCAGAGTCGCAGGTGATGTCCTGCAAGGTGGCGTTGCGCGTAGGCCGCTCGTTGAGGCGCTGGATGGGCATGATGGGGAACATCTGGTCGATGGCCCATGAGTCTGGCAGGCTCTGGAAGAGCGAGAAGTTGCAAAAGTATTTGTCGGCCAGCAGTTTGTCTATGTTCATGAGTTCCTCGGGGATATGCTTCAGGTTCTTGGCCAAAGCATGTATCTCGTGACAGACACTCCAGTACATCGACTCTATCTCTGCGCGCGTTTTCAGGTCTACGATACCATGACTGAAGAGGTCGAGCACCTCTTCGCGTATCTGCTCGGCATCATGCCAATCTTCCAGCACGTTGCGTGGCGACAGGTTGTCCCATATCTCGTAGAGGTCTTTAACCAGTTGATGCGAGTTCTCGTCGGGCTCGAATTCCTCTGGCATCTCAGGCAGAGAGGCTGTCTCCAGCACGTTGATGACCAGCACCGAGTGGTGTGCAGCCAACGAGCGTCCGCTCTCCGTGATGATGTTGGGGTGTGGGATGCCGCTGCGGTTGGCTGCATCGACGAAGGTGTAGATACAGTCGTTGACGTATTCCTGAATACTATAGTTGACGCTGCTCTCGCTCGAAGGTGAACGGGTGCCGTCATAGTCGACGCCAAGTCCGCCTCCACAGTCGACGAAGTCAACATTATACCCCATCTTGTGCAGTTGGATATAGAACTGTGAAGCCTCGCGCAGGGCGGTCTGGATGCGGCGTATCTTGGTGATTTGGCTGCCAATGTGGAAATGGATGAGTCGCAGGCAGTCGCGCATGTCTTTCTTGTCGAGCAGTTCCAAAGCCTCCAGGAGTTCAGCACTCGTCAGTCCGAACTTGGATGCATCGCCGCCGCTTTCCTCCCATTTGCCACTACCGCTGCTGGCCAGTTTGATGCGTATGCCGATATTCGGCTTGACTCCCAGTTTCTTGGCTTCGCGTGCGATGAGTTCCAGTTCGTTGGGCTTCTCCACGACAATGAATATCTGCTTGCCCATTTTTTGTGCCAGCAAGGCCAGTTCGATGTATCCTTGGTCTTTGTAGCCGTTGCAGACGATGATGGAGTCGCTCTGGCATTGTACGGCGATGACGGCGTGCAGTTCGGGCTTCGAGCCAGCCTCAACGCCGAGGTTGAATTTGCGACCGTGGCTGATAATTTCCTCTACGACAGGCTGCATCTGGTTCACCTTGATGGGGTAGACCACATAGTTCTCACCTTTGTAGTCGTACTCCTTGGCGGCCTTCTTGAAGCAACTCCAGGTCTTCTCGATACGGTTGTCGAGGATGTCGGGGAAACGCAGCAGCACAGGGGGGGTGACATCGCGCAGCGACAATTCGTCCATCACTTCGCGCAAGTCTATCTGAGCGTCGTCCTTGCAAGGGGTCACATAGACATGGCCGGTGTCGTTGATGCCGAAATAACTGGTGCCCCAACCGTTGATGTTATACAGTTCGCGGGCGTCGTCAATAGTCCATTTCTTCATAACTTCAGTAGTTCGCGAATCTTTTCTATAGTTGTTTTGATTTTCTCAAAGTTGTCCATCAGGCTAATATCGAACACATAGCGTGCCTTCGAATAATAAGGTTCGCGCTCCTGCAGGTGCTCGCGTATGTAGGCTGTCAGTTCGTCTGGGCTTTTGCCTTTGAGCAGCGGACGCTCAACCTTGGCCATGAGCAAGTGTTTGTAGAGCACGTCGGGTGTAGCCTTGAGGTAGACCACCTGCCCTTGTTGGTTCATGTAGTCGATATTGTCGAAGAAACAGGGCGTGCCGCCTCCGCAACTGATGATGACATCTTCAAACTCTGCCACCTCGTGCAGCATGTTGTACTCAATCTTGCGAAAACCCTCCTCTCCCAGTTCGGAAAAGAGTTGTGGCACCGTCTTATGCCGTCGGCTCTCAATATACCAGTCAAGGTCGTAGAATGCAATGCCCAACTCCTTTGAGAGGGCTTTCCCTACGGTGGTCTTGCCTGCACCCATGTAGCCTATGAGGAAAATCCTTGTCATAAACCTCAAACCTCAAACCTCAAATCTCAAACCTCAACCCTCAAACCTCAAATCTCAAACCTCAAACCTCAAACCTCAAACCTCAACCCCTGTTGATGATTTCCATGCACTCCTCATAGGTCAGGTCTTTGGCGCGCTCGTGCATCGACTTGGGCAGGCGGTAGTTCTTGCCGTTGTAGGCCAGATAAGGGCCATAGCGTCCATTCAGAACCTGAAGTTTCTCATCCTGGCTGAAGGACTTCAAGTGCTTCTGTGATTCCTGTTTACGCTTCTCTTCGATGAGTTTCACGGCATCGCCGATGGTGACGCTCAAGGGGTCAACGCCTTTTGGCAGCGACGTGTATGATTTCTTATGCAGCACATAGGGGCCGAAGCGACCGGCTCCCACGGTGACGGGCTCACCTTCATATTCGCCCAGCATGCGGGGCAGTTTGAACAGTTCGAGAGCCTGCTCCAGCGTGATACCTTCCATGCTCAGTTCTTTCGGCATGTGAGCAAACAAGGGCTTGTCTGCGTCATCGGCTGTTCCTATTTGGACAACAGGGCCGAAACGTCCGATTTTAACGAATACGGGCCTCTTGGTCTTCGGATCGACACCCAGTGGACGCTCGCCAGCCTTATGCTCAGAACGGGCATTGATGGTGGCCTCGACGGTGGGCTCAAAATCCTTGTAGAAGCGGCGCATCATCTTATCCCATTGTTGTTTGCCTTCAGCAATCTTATCGAAGTCCTGCTCCACTTTAGCCGTGAAATTGTAATCCATGATGCCAGGGAAGTGTTCCATCAGGAAGTCGTTGACCACAATGCCAATATCGGTGGGCAGCAATTTGCCTTTATCGCTTCCGATGGTTTCCGAGCGGTATTTCTGGGTGATCTGTTTTCCTTTCAAGGTGATGAGTAAGAACTTGTGTTCTTCGCCCTTCTTGTCGCCTTTAACTACGTATTCACGCTGCTGGATGGTAGAGATGGTGGGAGCATAGGTTGAAGGACGGCCAATACCCAACTCCTCCAACTTGTGCACAAGTGAGGCCTCGGTATATCGCTGTGGCCCCTGACTGGTTCGCTCAATGGCGGAAATCTCGCGGCGAATCAGTTCCTGACCTTTCTTAAGGGGAGGTAGGATGTGAACGAACTCGTCACGATTCTCATCCTCGTCATCCACCGACTCACGATAGACCTTCAGGAAACCGTCGAACTTGACCACCTCACCAGTGGCAACGAAATTGGTGGCTTGCTTTTGGTTGTCAGTCGTCAAACCGATCTCTACTGTCGTCTTCTCTATCTCGGCATCGGCCATCTGCGAGGCTGCAGTACGCTTCCAGATCAGGTCGTAGAGACGTTTCTCCTGCGATGTGCCTTCTATTGAGGTATTTTCCATGTATGTGGGACGAATGGCCTCGTGAGCCTCCTGGGCTCCCTTCGAACTGGTGTGATACTGTCTTACCTTGCTGTATTCGGCACCGTAGAGGCGTGTGATCTCCTCCTTCGAGGCGTTGATGCAGAGACCAGACAGATTCACTGAGTCAGTACGCATGTAGGTGATAAGACCATTCTCGTACAGATGCTGTGCTACCATCATTGTCTGACTGACGGTGAAGCCCAGTTTGCGGGCGGCCTCCTGCTGAAGGGTAGAAGTGGTGAATGGGGGAGCGGGGGTGCGTTTCAGCGGCTTCTTCTGAATGGAGTCGACGGTGAAAGTGCCATTTATGCACAATTCGAGGAATTGCTCTACCTCCTGCTCTGTCTTAAAGCGGGTGGCCAGCGTGGCTTTTACCTCCGACTGCGAACCGTCAATATTGGTGACACCGAAGACAGCGTTGACGCTATAGTATGTCTCGGCCTGAAAAGCCTGGATTTCGCGTTCGCGCTCTACTATCAGTCTTACTGCGACACTTTGCACACGGCCTGCCGAAAGGGCGGGCTTCACCTTGCGCCACAGCACGGGCGACAACTTGAATCCTACCAAGCGGTCGAGTACACGGCGGGCCTGCTGTGCATTCACCAGATTCATGTCCAATGTGCGGGGGTTTTCGATAGCCGCTAAGATGGCTGGTTTCGTGATTTCGTGAAACACGATGCGCTTTGTCTTCTGTTCATCGAGACCCAGCACTTCACACAGATGCCACGAGATGGCCTCTCCTTCGCGGTCTTCATCGGATGCGAGCCACACCTGACTGGCTTTCTGGGCCTGTGAGCGCAATTCGCTTACCAACTTCTTCTTCTCCTCAGGAATCTCATATTCGGGTACCAGTGTCTTGTCGTCGATACTCAGTTCACGTTTCTTAAGGTCGCGGATATGTCCGTAACTGGACATGACCTTATAGTCGGTACCAAGGAACTTCTCAATAGTCTTAGCCTTGGCAGGCGACTCCACGATGACTAAATTCTTCTGCATGTCTTTTTATTGCTTTTTGGGGTTTTCTTCTCTTTGGGGCTGCAAAAGTAAGCAAAAAGTTTGCTTCCACCTTATATATATAGAAGAATTTTAGTTTTCTTAACGATTGAGCGCTGTCATTACATCTTTTCCGTGGACAGAAAGCGGCTAACACCCTGGCTGATGCTATGCAACCCGAAATCCTTCGGATCGACCTTCTGAAGCGGCAGCCAGAAGAGTTCGGCAGCATCGTCGGCGGCTGCTGGTGACACATCGTTATTGACGTGTACGCGATAAAACATGTCGAGAGTGTTAATGATCATGCCTGAGTAGGCATAGCGGTTGGGTATGGAGAACAGATAGTCTACTTGGTTAACGGTGATGCCTGTCTCTTCATGTATTTCTCGTATCATGCCTTCTTCGCTTGTCTCGTTCATGTCAACGAAGCCTCCAGGCAGGTCATAGGTCCCCTTGGCTGGTTCCTTACCTCTGATGGCAACAAGCAGTTCCTGCTGTTCGTTAATAATGAATGCAGCCGTAGCCGACGATGGATTGGCATAATATGTGAAGCCGCAGTCGGCACACTTCTTGCTTTTCTCGTTGTTAATCGCAAAGGCTTTGCTGCCGCAGGCCGGACAGAAGATAAATTTGTCTAACGGATGCATATGAAATGAGAATTGATGATTGGGAAATGGGTAATTATGGGTGGAGGTAAGGCACGCAGCGTTTAATGTCTACAGGGAAGGGAGTGGTGGCGACGCTGTCTTTGGTGATATCGACTTTTACAATGCACGCTTTGGCATTGAGTGGCTTTGTAGGGTCGAAGATGAAGTTGCCAATGCTATAATAGATAGGCTTCCCTTGATAGTGTTCCACGGTCTGCATCGTGTGTGTATGGTGACAAATGAGGACATCGGCACCGGCTCGTATCAGACGGTGGGCCTCCAGGCGCTGTGATGGCACAGGCCGTAGGGTGTGCTCACCTCCCCAATGCAGCGAAACGATGACAACCGCCGATGGATCGGATTGTTTCAAACGGTTGATGCGAGCCGTCAGTACATCCATTGATTCCTGACTCACGCATGGACGATTCTCTAAGTAGGCGAAGTTCTCAAGGGCCAATCGTAGCGATGCCACTAGCCACACTTTCCTTGGTTTTTCTGCCAGCAGGACAGGCTGTGAGGCTGCCTCCATCGTAGAGTCGGCACCAATGGGTATCATGCCTGCCTTGAGCACATTCCGTCTGGTATCCATCAGTCCCTCGCGGCCTTGGTCTATCGTGTGGTTGTTGGCCAGGTTCAGATGAGTTATGCCATGACTTCTCAGAACCCCTAACCATTCGGGTTCGGCACGGAAGATAAACTGTTTCTGTACGGGAGCCTTGATCTTGGTGGCAGGACATTCCAGGTTACCCACCACCATGTCGGAAGCGTGAAAGACGGAGTCGACCGCCTTGGAAAACAAGTGGTCGGCTCCGTGCTTCTCTATCACTTTACGCACCCCACGGTCAAGCAGGATGTCGCCAGTGAAGATGATGGTGACCTGTCGGTCTCTTACTGCCTGTGCGTACAAGCAAAAGAGGCTAACAGCCAGAACTATAGAATATGCTCTCATTGTCGACAGGGGCATTGTCCAATGGCACAATGACAGGTGTCATCCAACTGGGCACGCCCTCACGAGGATGTTGTTCCAGATACTGCTGCCACTCTTCATCGTTAAGACGCTGGTCGTTGATGGAACGCTGGAATTCGCGATAGGAGAACACGGCTCCTCGGGTGAGGTAAAGCCGTCCGCCGATTTCCACTACCACATAGATCTCGTCGGCATCGCCGATGGCCTCAAACAGGATGCTCTTGTTGGGATTATTGTCAGCATTGGCGGTATAGACGTCAGCCACCAGAGCCACCTTGCGGTCAGGTCCTTGGATGGACTCCCAGTCCCATATCTCGTGGTCGGCATCGCGCAACAGGTCAAGTGAAATATTCTCGTAGGTGGCTCCAATATACTCCAACTGATCATATTCCTCGTCAGCCAGTACTTCGCCTTGCAACTCCTTCTCGCTGATGCCTAACAGAAATTCGGCCTGCTCGCACAACTGGGTATGGGCCCTGAGAATCTTCTCGTTCGTCAGGTCATACTTGGCGAGGATGTCCTTTGTGTTGTTGAGCAGTTCGACGGCTTTCTTCCAGAAGTTCACGTTGGGCTCTACATATCCTTTCACCACAGGATCTGGGGGACCACCGCCTCCGCACTCCGCACCGAAAGGCTGTTTGGCATATAAGATGGCATCGTGTTTCAGTTCTGTCCACGAAGCCAGGGCGGCATTCAGCGACTTGCGATCCCACGCGTCGGTGAGCATGAAATAGGGGGCATTCTGGGGCTTGTCGATGACAGTTTTCAATGTCGACATCCATTTCACCGCAGCATTTTCGTTCCAGTTGATGGAGTCCATGCGCTTCTGCATTTGTTTCAGGGCGGGTTCAAAGCCTTCCCATTGTGAGCCCTCGTTCAGTTCATCCATCAGAATCTTCTCTGCGGCAGTCACTCTCATGGCAGCCATGAAGTCAAGGCCCTTTGGCACGTCGCGCTTTGTGGGGAGGTTATCATAGTCGACCATCTCCTGCAGTACTTCTGCATCAGGTTGATAGCGCTGTGGCATCAGGCGTACCTTATATTTGCTGGTGTGCTGGAACTTCGGACGGATACGTGTTTGGTTTTCTGCGATTTCATCGATCTTTTTGCAGCGTTTCGTGAAGTCGCTCTCCTCTTGCATCACCTGCCAAACCTGCATGATACTCACATCGTCTGGTTGCCCCATCAGCCATGTCATAGGTTCATAGAACTTGTTGTAAAGCGTGGTGAGTCGGGTGTTTGATCCGATGGTTTCAGCCAGGGCGAAGGCTTTTTTCATGTCCTGCTCATTATCCGTTTGGAACGGAACGGTCTGCAACCACATCATGGCGCGGAAATAGCGCTGTAAGGTCTCATTGCGGGTGTAGTGGCCACGCGGACGGAAAAGGCTGTATGCAAACTTCGCATCGGTGTAGCCAAGATATGACGAGAAGTTGTCCTCGCTTTTCATGACCTTTTGGTATTCTTCCAGGGCCGTAGCATCACCGCTGGGTTCTTGTCCTGATAGCAGGCTCTGGGCAACTGTGAGATAGGTGCTGAGCCATTGCTTAACATCGCTGTCAAGTGCACCGCCAGAGGTGGCGATGGTCTTGTCCAACTCCTTACAGAAGGAACTGATATTGCCGAGGAAGCAGTGTTGTTCTATTTCGCGTAGCATACAGTCGAAATAGAGATGGTAGAGTTGCAGGTACAGGTCGGTGGTTACAAACGACGGAAATTCATGGTAGTCGTTCTGTTCGTAAAGTTGGAACAGTTGTTGGTGCTTGGCTGGAACGATGGCAAAGCCATTCTCACCAAGCCGTTGGTAAAGCCTGACATCCATCGAATCGACCAAAGCGGGATTCATCACGTTCTGCATGTTCACCCTACCGTAGTCCGATTTGAAGTTCAATACCTGTAGTTCCTCCATGCGTTGTTCAATACGGTCGATGAATGCTTGTTGCTCAGGGGTGTAAGCCATCACCTCGGGTTTGATGCTGCCGTAGTAGTTATCGCGGTACGACATGTTGTTGTCATACTCAGCATGGTTAAAAAACTCCTCCGTGTCATCGAAGTTCCACATCAGCGAGTCATACCAAGTGGTTGATGCGTAGATACTGCGCAGGTACGAGTCACGGAAAGGGAAGCCTTTTTGGGCAGCAAAGGCGTTACGCAGGATGTTCAGGTCGCTTAGTCTTAGTTGCGAGATGTCCATCTCCAGGTCTATGTCTTTGTTCAGGCTTTCCACATCCAGTTGGGTCACTGGCAGTGGCTGCTGCTGATTGTTGGTGGCACAGGCCGTCAGCAGTCCAATAATGAATACAAAAAATAACTTTTTCATAGGCTAAAATATCTTTGAGCAGTTTCTTGGTCTGTATCTTTAATAAGTAGGTGGTCGAAAGCCATTCCGAATTCTTGCCAGCGGTAGTCAGCGACACCAAAATGTCCGATTCCATCGGTTTCAAGTGCTCGCACCTTGCCGTCTATATAGCGGAAGTCAATCAGTATTCCGCCCAGTCGTGAACCCAACCAGAGGGGTCGTACCTTCTTACCATCTACCATCTTGAAGATGAAAATGCGTCGTGCCACTTCTGGATGAAAGCGGGTGCTTTTGATGACACCCACCATTGCGTCAGTCTTGCCATCCCCGTCCACATCGCCTGTCTCGAATCGATAGACAGGGTAAGGTAGCCGCCAGTCGTTCAGCCAGTAGAGACTGTCAGTCTCCCTAACCAGGCGGAAAGCGGTGGAGTCCTTTCACATATAGTCTAGGAGTTCCTTCTCCAGGTTGTCAACCTGCGATGAGCGCTTCTGTAGCGTATTGCTCCGGTCGATAATGAAATACTCGGGCACAGCCTGCACGTTGTATTTTATAGCCGAGGTACCGTTGGGGTCGTAAACGCTGATCCATGGGAGGGCCTGTGTGGCTTGTTTCCATAGATGTTCATCGGCGTCGAGAGACACTTGGTAGATTTCCAGGCCTTGTGCATGGTATTTATTGTAGAGTTCACGCATTTCCAAGATGCGAGCGGATGACTCCTTGGTGCTGAAGGCGTGGAAGTCGAGCAGAACAACCTTTCCCTCCAGTTCGGTGAGTGTACGGATACGTCCTGAAGCATCGGGTAGTTCCAAGTCTAAAAGGCCGCTGCTCACAATCTTGCTCTCATCGATACTTATCTGCTCGCGTGCAGTGGCTATCCGGTTGTCAGTCAGGCCTTTCATGGCTGTGTTGTGCAGATGCTTTGCACGGTCGGACTCTGGGAAAAAAGTGTCCCAACTGGTGGCGACGGCGGCAAAGACCTTCAAGTCTTCGGGATTCTGACGGTCGTAGATGTTCTGCCCACCCAGCGTGAGAAACAGGCCATAATAGGCATAGGCCGATGAGGGCGATACGAAGATGTAGTTCATCGTCACGTCATCCTTGAAATTACTTACCATCCTATTCAGGGAGTCGACTGCTTCTTCACGCGTTAATGAATTGCCATTCAGCAGCGCCACGACACTCTGTTGCAACCCCTGTTGTTTCAAGGCGAGTTGTCGGATCTTCTCACAGTTTTCCGACCCGCTTACTTCGTAGTTCGAGCCCATGCCAGGTTGGCGTGCATTGATGGTCACCGTTTCCGTCGAGTCAATGGAGAAGTTGATGCTTTGGCCCTCCAGTGTCAATTGGTAGAACTCGGGTGTCTGGGGGGCTTGTGCCTGGAACTCGAAGTGTCCGTCTTCGCCCAGTTTCACGCTGTCGAGAATCACGGTTCCTCCAAGGGACTTGTTCTGCAGACAAAGCGTTTTGTCCTGTGCGCCTTCGATGGTGCCTTTTACTGTGAACGTATTTCCTTCTTTGTCGCAGGCGGTCAGAGTCATAACGACAAGTGCAATCAGTCCAAATCTTTTCATAATCCTATGTTGCTGTTTTCTTGTTTTTGGGTGCAAAGATATAAAAAAATAACCGCAGAACCAAAAGGTATAAACAATAAATCATAAAAAACAGTAAAATATCCGTCATTTATTCTTTTGTTTATATTATAATGAGTAACTTTGCAAAGTTTTTTTGCGATAGCAGACTTCGTCTCGGCATAAAAGCCTGCTTTTCTGCACTCGACTTGCACTGCTATTGCACGATTTTTATTTTATTAGATGTTTTAAACAAGATGAACGTAATTACAAAGACCCTTCAATTGGCTGATGGCAGAACCATCACCATTGAAACCGGGAAAGTGGCAAAGCAGACCGATGGTGCTGTCATGCTGAAGATGAACAACACTGTACTCCTGGCCACTGTTTGTGCCGCAAAAGATGCAGTTCCCGGAACCGATTTCATGCCTTTGCAGGTAGACTATCGTGAGCAGTACAGTGCTGCTGGCCGTTTCCCTGGTGGATTCACCAAGCGCGAAGGCAAAGCCTCTGACAATGAAATCCTGACCAGCCGTCTGGTGGACCGTGTGCTTCGTCCACTCTTCCCTGGCAATTATCACGCAGAAGTTTTCGTTAACGTGATGCTGCTCTCAGCAGATGGCGTTGACCAGCCCGATGCATTGGCAGGTTTTGCTGCTTCAGCAGCCCTGGCTTGCTCGGATATTCCCTTCGAGTGCCCCATCTCTGAGGTGCGCGTGGCTCGCATCAATGGCGAGTATGTCATCGATCCTACCTTCGAGCAGATGAAGCAGGCCGACATGGACATCATGGTTGGTGCTTCTGCTGATAACATCATGATGGTGGAAGGTGAGATGAAAGAGGTGTCTGAGCAGGATCTGCTGGGTGCCCTCAAGGCTGCTATGGATGCTATCAAGCCCATGTGCGAACTCCAGAAGGAACTGAGCAAGGAACTTGGTAAGGATGTGAAGCGCGAGTACAACCACGAGGTTAACGACGAGGATCTCCGCGCACGCATGAATAAAGAATTGTACCAGCCCGCATACGATATCACCAAGCAGGCTCTGCCTAAACAGGACCGCGCTGATGCCTTCGAAAAACTCCTCGAGGACTTCAAGGAGAAGTTCTTTGCTGAGCGTGCTGAGTTGGCTGAGGATGCCAAGGGCGAAATCAGCGACGATGAGTACAGCGCCATGATGGATCGCTACTACCACGATGTAGAGCGCGACGCCATGCGCCGTTGTATCCTCGACGAGGGTATCCGTCTCGATGGTCGTAAGACTACTGATATCCGCCCCATCTGGTGTGAGGTATCTCCCCTGCCCATGCCTCACGGAAGTGCTATCTTCACCCGTGGTGAGACGCAGTCACTTTCTACCTGTACACTGGGTACCAAACTTGACGAGAAGATGGTTGACGATGTGCTCGACAAGAGTTACATGCGCTTCCTCCTCCACTATAACTTTCCCCCATTCTGTACTGGTGAGGCTAAGGCTCAGCGCGGCGTTGGCCGTCGTGAGATTGGTCATGGACACCTGGCATGGCGCGGTCTGAAGGGTCAGATTCCAGAGGACTTCCCTTATACCGTACGTCTGGTTTCTCAGATCCTCGAGTCAAACGGTTCTTCATCAATGGCTACCGTTTGTGCCGGTACCCTCGCCTTGATGGATGCTGGTGTTCCCATGAAGAAGCCCGTTTCTGGTATCGCTATGGGTCTGATCAAGAATCCTGGAGAAGATAAGTACGCTGTATTGAGCGATATCCTCGGTGACGAGGACCACCTGGGTGATATGGACTTCAAGACCACTGGTACGAAGGATGGTCTGACCGCTACCCAGATGGATATCAAGTGCGACGGTCTGTCGTTCGATATTCTGGAGAAGGCTCTGATGCAGGCTAAGGCTGGTCGTGAGCACATCCTGAACTGCCTCACCGATACGATTGCTGAGCCTCGTGCCGAGTTCAAGCCTCAGGTTCCCCGTATCGTTCAGATCGAGATTCCCAAGGAGTTCATCGGTGCTGTTATCGGCCCTGGTGGCAAGATTATTCAGCAGATGCAGGAAGACACCAACACTACCATTACTATCGATGAAACCGATGGTGTTGGTAAGGTACAGGTGTCTGGTCCCGATAAGGAGAGCATCGACGCAGCCCTGGCTAAGATCAAGGCTATCGTTGCTATCCCCGAGGTAGGTGAAATCTATGATGGTGTGGTTCGCAGCATCATGCCTTATGGCTGCTTCGTAGAGATTATGCCTGGTAAGGATGGTCTGCTCCATATCTCTGAGATTGACTGGAAGCGCCTTGAGACTGTCGAGGAGGCTGGTATCAAGGAGGGTGACCACATTCAGGTGAAACTCCTCGAGATTGATCCTAAGACAGGCAAGTATAAACTCTCGCACCGCGTGCTCATTGAGAAGCCCGAGGGCTATCAGGAGCGTCCTGCTCGTCGTGAGCGTGGCGAGCGTCCTGAGCGTGGTGATCGCCGTCCCCGTCCTGAGCGCGGTGAGCGTCAGGATCGTGGTGATCGCCGTGACCGTCATGATCGTGGCGATCGTGGTGAGCGTCGCCCCCGTCCTGAGCAGTCGGAAGGCGAGCCCTATCGTGATCCTGCTGAGCGTCATGAGCCCAAGGATTTCAACGATTCTTTGGATCACATGGACTTCTAAGTACATAACAAATAATCAGGTCCTGCTTTCTCAAAAGGAAGCAGGGCTTTTTTTATCTTATAAAAAAGGACAGGAAAAATTTGCCAGTTAGAAAATAATTACTATCTTTGCAACCGAATCTAATAATGTAATGCCTGTTAAACAGGTTTTACTATTTAAAAAAACGAAGAGAAATTATCTTGTTAATATTATGAAGAAGTGCTTTTTGACTGGAGTGGCCGCTGTTGTAGTGGGCTTGGCTGTTGTTAGTTGTTCTCACGACTCGGATACTATACAACCTACGAATTCAGACCAGTTGGCCAATGCCACTGAGAAGTTGGGCGTTGAGGTCGATCCTTCCCAGGATTGGAATATGACAAGTAAGGTGACTGCTAACATTTCTGTCAACCTGGGGCTTGATCAGGAGTATACGATTGGCATTTATGAGCAGAATCCCCTGTTCAACGATAATGTCGTGTTTTATGCCAAGGGGACAGTTTCAGAGGGTGGAACTGAAGAGATAACCTTTGAGGCTCCATCAGCCAACAGTAGTTTCTATGTGGCTGTATTCGACAGCAAGAAGCGCTATCTGGTGCAGAGCGTCAATGTGGAAGACGGCGTGATGAATGCCGTGTTCGGTACTGATACGAATGGTACGCGAGCCACTGAGGCGGAGAATCCTACTTATGCCAAGACGCTGAACGACTTCCTGAACCCTACCGTGGAGACTTGTGCAGAGTTTGTAAGCAAAAACAATTCATATAGATGGATGGTTGATCAGGGTGTGCTTGAGGTCGTCGACAATACGCTGAGTGCTGAGACGATGCATGCCTATACGGCCTTCACCAATGCTGACTTGGATGAGCAGGCCACGCTGTCGGATCTTATCTACAAACAGGGCTCTTCTGGTTCCTCGACTCAGCAGACCGCTACGTATAAAGTTGCTACTGACTATGATCCTGCCTCTGGTACATCAGTCAATGTGATGAACGGTTCAACCAAGGTGGGTACGCTTACTTTTGGTGACCGTGTGTCTGTAAGTGCAGGTTCTGTGGAAGCCACTTTCATCTGGTATGTAAATCAGAGTGGTGGCAATGTTTTTTCTGTAAGTGATGGTAATTATAAAAATGAATATGGTGGCGGCTATGGCATAGACGCATCACATTATATTACGCTTACGCCCATTCAGGCTTGTACTGTTACGATAGAGCAATCCACAGTAACAAGCAACTCCATCAAGTTCGACAACACAGAACTTTCTGTATCTTCTGCCACAACAAATGGCAATCGCCGCATCTATACGTTGACTGGCGTTTCTGCAGGAACGCATACTATTTCCAAAGGAAATGGCGATAGTGGCATCCTGAAGTGCATAGTGACCTATGTTGGCAGTTCTGCCGCTATCAGCGACGGCAGTTATGGTTTTGCAGGGGATGGCTATTCGAATCGCCTGGCGCGTACCTATTATAGGTTTACCCCAGAAGTAAGCGGTACCATCACATTCTATCATAAGGCAGGTGGGTCCAACAATGCCATCACCGTAAAGGATAATAACAACTATTATCAGAAGTATAGTCAGGATTTCCATAACTGGTCTTGGTATAATGCCGATATTTCTCTGGAAGTGGTGGCAGGTCACACCTATGAGATAACCCTTAATACCTCAGACGATGGCTGCTACGGTGTGAAGATGGAGTATTCAGAAACCACTGGTGGCAGCGAGGCCACGTCCTATTATGTGGGACATGGTGATGGTAAGCACTATCGCGTGGCTGCCGGAACTACGGTAAATCATCTGTTCCATATCAATTCCACTCAGGGTAAGGTGAACGAGACGGTTATCTACGTGGAAGGTACGCTCTATATCGGCACCAACTGTACGCTGAATGGCGTAACTATCGTGGTGGCCGGTGGCGGAAATCTCGTTATCAACGGCACGGCCAACATGTCAAATGCCGGACGTTTCGTGGTGATGCCTGGCGGTCAGATTACTGGTGCTAATGATGACAATGGCAGTGTGGAGGATGTTTATAACGTGAACAATGGTATGCCTTGCTATAATGCCGGTACTATTAACTTCAAGGGTGAAGTGAACATCAACGGCTCTAATTTCTATAACTGTGGTAAGGTCAATGTGGGTGTGCTTCGCAACACCAGTGGTGGCTTGATTACCAACTTCGGACAAATTACTGCCCGCACCAATATGAGTGCTGCTGATGCCTATAACTGTACCTTTGTGAATGCTTGCTACATGCACTATACCGAGAATGCCGGTATTGGTCACCTGACCATGCTGAAGGATAGCCGCCTCGATGTGGACGGAATGTGCGAATTCAACCAGAGTTGGCAGACTCTTCCCGGAGCCGATGCTGCCGATCCCTATACATTGAAGAATGCCACTATTGCCAGCCCCAACATCTTGATGGCCAATAGTGTAGTTAATGTGGCGTCAGCCTTTGTGACCAATACCGTGTTCCAGGGGCCCACCGCTGCCAATGAGGTGGCTATCGTCAAGATGGGCAAGGTGGTCGTTGGCAATGGCACCGACCTGATGCAGCGTGAGAACTGCTATTTCGACTGGGACGTTACCGAACTCTATAAGAAGGATGGTCAGGGTATTGGTGAAAAGTATCAGGATATTCCTGCAGGGGATAAGGTGTACAATCCTTATGGCTATCTGTCCGATTACTATCGTGTACATGTTACGAAGTTCATCAGCGAGGCATCATCACCCGTCTCTATTCCAGCTGACGATACTGACTGCGGTTGCACAGGTGCCGGCTATAATCCTGATGGCAAGGCCAAGGCCGTGGAAGACCGTCCTGCCGTGTGGAGTTATGCTTACGAGGATACGCCTCTTGGCGACTACGACATGAATGATGTGGTCATCAAGGTAAGTTATGCCTATGACGAGGAAAACGATCGTGTGGATTATTCCCACTTGAGTGTCACCCTCTGCTGCACGGGTGCTACATTAGGCTTGAAAGTTTATCTGGGCGATGCCGTTCTCTTTGGTGACGAGGAAGTTCATGCTGTGCTGGGTCGCGTGGTTCCTGAGATGGTGAACACGGGCGTAGGGCCGACTGCCGATCCTTATACCACAACGATTGCCACACCCGCCAATTTCGAGTTCGGTACGGCAGACTTCTGGATTGAGTCTCCGTTGGTGCCTGGTGGCGTGCATATTGCAAAGGCTGGTCAGGATCCTCACGGTGTGGTGATTCCAGAAGACTGGGCATGGCCTACGGAGTATACCTGCATCAAGGATGCCTATCCCAACTTCATCGAGTTCGCCAAGGATGCTTCGACCACTAACGAAGCCATCAGGGGATGGTACAAGAAGACATCCACGAACCCAGTGGCTGGCAAGACTTATAAACAGTAAAATGACAATTTAGTAGACCTGTGCAGAGTTGGGGTATTTCCACCAGTCTCTCGAAGTGTCTTTGTTGCGTCCCCATTGTCCGAAGGAGTGGTTGAATCGGCTATAAGCGCCGAATATCTCACCATTGCGATAGCGGCCAATGGGGATGCCTTCTACAGGATATTGGAAGGTGGACGAAGGCATCAGCATGGCCCATGCCACATGGTCATCATCGGCAGTCTGTCCGTTGTGGAACTGCCATAGTGCCTGCGTGTACTTATATTTATAGGTGTGAACCTCCATGCACAGACTGTTGTAGGCCTCAATGATGAAGGGGTCGATGTTCGATAGCGTCACGTAACTGAAGATGTCTTTGCCCTCTTTGGCCACGATGGTGTAGGTACGTGTCTGTTCGGGCATGGTGGCACTCTCATCCTCTTTCACATACTTGGTAGTGTTATAGTGCATTCTGACGATGCGACCTTCTTTCTCTGTGGGGTTGAGCACCCAGTGGGCATCATCGAAAAGGTTGATGACGGCTGAGCCATCCATCGCCTTCGTGAGGAGATCGTTGCTGATGAAGTAGCGGTTGACAGGGTAGTTCTCATCGAAGCGTGTACCCTCGTCAATGGTTACGCTCTCCACGTCATCATAGTTGATACCCTGTAGCCGGATGCAGGCACCCATCATCTTGTCGGCCCCAACGGCGGCGAGCGTCACCTTCAGTTTCAGGATGTTGGCCGATGGACTCTCTTTGGCAATACGTAGCACCACATCGTTGAAATCGAAGTCACCAGGTAGTGGGAAGTCCTGTTCGAAGAGATAGGTGAATGCCTGTTGTGTAGGCTGATGTATGTCGCCGTTGCTGATGACGTCAGAGCCAGTAAAACTGAACACGTCCTTGTTGTCGGAAGGCACCACGTAGTACTTGCCGTCGCGGTTGATGGCAGCCACCCAGAAATCGTTCTCCGTGATTGGCATCTCGAAGGTGAGCACCACTCGGCTGCCACTTTGCGTGAACTTCTCTGCCATGATTTCCGTACCTTTAGTCGTATAGGGGTTGCCTGTGAGTATCTGCACCTTGCTGATGCGATCGTCGTCAGGCACATCGACTTTCACGACCACCATCATCTGCTGTACCAAGTTCCAGTCGTGATGGCTGTCCACGGTGTCGATGGGAAACTCTCCCAATGTGATATCTTTCATCTGTTGAGGGTCGATGTCCATCTTCCGGCAGGCACAGATGGCTGAGATGATGGCTAGGATGGCGATGGCCTTTATTGCTTTTGTTGTCTTCATTTCTCGCATGCTGTTTTTGATTTTGCTGGCTAAATTACAAAAAACTATCCATCTTTCTTTTTTTTTCTTTCCCAAATGCCTGGTTTTAAGTAAAATTAACGCAGTGCGTGTCCTAACGATAGGGAATCTTACTAACTTTGCAAACATTATGGTATTGAATTATATCTGGATAGCGTTTTTTGTCATATCGTTTGTCATTGCTCTGGTACAACTTGTTATAGCAGTGGTACGATTGATCATGTATGGTGACATGACGGGGTTCGACATTTTCCCTGCCATGATGGATTCAACATTCTCTTCTGCGAAGACCGCTTTTGAGATTTCACTTGGTCTCACGGGTGTCTTGTCGCTCTGGATGGGCATCATGAAGATAGGTGAGCAGGGTGGGGTGGTGCGCTTCATGGCCAAACTTCTGTCGCCGGTCTTTGTGCGCCTGTTTCCTGAGGTGCCGAAGAACCATCCTGTGACAGGTAGTATCTTCATGAACATCTCCGCCAACATGCTTGGGCTCGACAATGCTGCTACTCCCCTTGGCCTGAAGGCTATGGAGCAGTTGCAGGAATTGAATCCCAAGAAGGACACGGCCTCCAACTCTATGATCATGTTCCTGGTGCTCAATACCAGCGGCCTGACGCTTATTCCTGTCAGTATAATGGTGTATAGGGTGCAGATGGGTGCCGCCCAGCCTACCGACATCTTTATCCCTATCCTGCTGGCAACCTTTGCTTCGACATTAGTGGGCGTGCTCGTCACATCGCTCTTCCAGCGTATCAATCTCTTCAACCTTCCTGTGATGCTTACGCTGGGTGGTGCCTGTCTGCTGGTCGCTGGCGTGATTTGGGGTGTGTCGACAGGCTTCTCTGCCTTGGGCGAGGAGGTGATGCAGGTCATCATCAACACGGTGACCAGTTTCCTGTTGCTGCTCATCATCATCAGTTTTATCTTGGCAGGCTTCTTTAAGAAGGTGAATGTCTATGACGCTTTCATCGAGGGAGCGAAAGATGGTTTTAGCACAGCAGTCCGCATCATCCCTTATCTGGTGGCTATCCTCGTTGGAATCGGCGTGTTTCGTGCCTCTGGTGCGATGGATTGGCTCATACAGGGCATCGGTTCGGCAGTATCGGCCTGCGGCATTGATAGCGACTTCGTGGCCGCCCTGCCTACGGCATTGATGAAACCCCTCAGCGGTAGTGGTGCCCGTGGCATGATGGTTGATGCGATGACCACCTATGGTCCTGATTCCTTTGTAGGTCGCCTGTCGTGTATCTTCCAGGGATCGACCGACACCACCTTCTATATCCTGGCCGTCTATTTCGGCTCTGTTGGCATCCGTTATACCCGTCATGCTGTAGCCTGTGGCCTGTTAGCCGACCTGGCAGGCGTGCTTGCAGCAATCGTCATCGCATATTTCTTCTTTGGATAAATAGTCATGGGAAAGTTAAAAGCCATCTTCAAGGATACGGCCATCTATGGCCTGTCGAGCATCATCGGGCGCTTCCTGAACTACCTGCTGGTGCCCCTCTATACGGCAAAGTTGTCGGCAGCCAGTGGCGGCTATGGTGTCATCACCAACATGTATGCCTATACAGCCCTGGTGCTGGTGTTGCTCACCTTCGGTATGGAGACCACCTATTTCCGCTTTACCAACAAGACGCACACCGATTCGTCCACCGTCTATAGTACCACGCTCATCAGCGTGGGTATGGTGTCGCTGACTTTTGTCGGTTTGGTGCTGTTGTTCCTGTCGCCGCTGAGCACCCTGATGGGCTATGGCGACCATCCCTCCTATGTCTGGGTGATGGCAGCCACGGTGGCTATCGATGCCTTTCTCTGTATTCCCTTTGCCTACCTGCGCCAGCAGAAGAAGGCCGTGAAGTTTGCCGTTATCAAACTGGTGAACATCGGTATGAGCATCCTGCTCAATATCATCTATTTCGCTTGGATGGATGGTAATGATGTGGGATATGCCTTCTATATCAACCTGTTCTGTTCGGCTATGGTGGGTGTGATGCTCATCAGGGAGTTGACAGGTTTCCGTTACAAGTACGACAAGGAACTGATGCGTCGCATGTTAGGCTATAGTTGGCCCATCCTCGTGTTAGGCATCGCCGGCATCCTGAACCAGGCTGCCGACAAGATGTTCTTCCCCTATATATATAAAGGTGAGGACATGCAGACCCAGTTGGGCATCTATGGTGCCTGTTCAAAGATAGCGATGATTATGGCGATGATCACCCAAGCCTTCCGCTATGCCTACGAGCCTATCGTGTTTGCTGGTGTGAAGGACAAGGGGCAGCACGAGATGTATGGTCAGGCCATGAAGTATTTTATCATCTTCACCCTGTTGGCCTTCCTTATGGTGATGGGCTACATCAATGTGCTGAAGTACCTCATTGGTGCCGATTATTGGACGGGACTGAAGGTGGTACCTATCGTTATGGCAGCAGAGATCATGATGGGCATCTACTTCAACCTGTCGTTCTGGTACAAGATTATCGATAAGACCATTTGGGGAGCCGTGTTCTCTGGTATCGGCTGTGCCGTGCTGCTGGCTGTCAACATCATCTTTGTGCCTCGCTATGGTTACATCGCCTGTGCATGGGGAGGCTTCGCCGGTTACGGCACGGCGATGATCATATCCTACTTCGTGGGTCAGAAATACTATCCCCTGGACTATCCGCTCAAGGAGATTGCCGTCTATCTGCTGCTGGCCTTTGCCTGTTTCGAGGTGATGCGCTACTTTGCCGACTTCCCCCTGTGGGGCTCGCTCGCCATCAACACCCTGGTCATTCTGCTCTTCGTGGGTTACATCCTTTGGCGCGACTTCCCGTTGGGCAAGTTGCCTGTTGTGGGAAAATATTTTAGAAAGAACAAATAAACACAGCATACAATGAAAAAGATATTTTTAGCACTTTTGCTTTTCCCCTTCTTGTCTCTCCATGCTGATGAAGGCATGTGGACGCTCTATAACCTGCCCCAGGCAGTCTACGAGCAGATGAAAGGCTACGGCTACAGCCTGCCCTACGAGAAACTCTATCAGGCCGACGATGCCATCATGAAGTCTGTCGTCAATTTCTCAGGCTATTGCTCGGGTGTGGTGGTCAGTCCCGATGGTTTGGTATTCACCAACCATCATTGCGGTTTCGAGGCTATCCGCTCTCATAGCACCGTGGAGCATGACTACATGCTGAACGGCTTCTATGCCAAGACCCAGGCCGACGAACTGCCCAACAAGAATATGTTTGTTTCCTTCATGGTTGAGCAGAAGGATATCACTGAGCAGATCGTGACCCCTGCCTTCGAGCAGATGAGCAGCAGCGACAGGAGCATTTTCATCGATTCCATCGAGACAGCGATGTCCAAGGATGTCAGGGCTCAGGACTCCACGCTCCGTCTGGAGATCAAGCCTTTCTATGAAGGTAACCGCTACTTTGCCACTACCTATCGTGATTTCCGCGACTTGCGCCTGGTCTTTGCCATTCCCAAGTCGATGGGTAAGTTCGGCGGCGAGACTGATAACTGGATGTGGCCCCGTCAGACCTGCGACTTCTCCGTGTTCCGTATCTATGCCGATCCCAAGACCAACGGTCCTGCCAACTACTCGGAGGACAATGTGCCCTATCACCCAGAGCATTGGGCCCGCATCTCTAAGGATGGCTATCGCGAAGGCGACTTCTCTATGACGATGGGTTATCCTGGCAGCACCTCGCGCTATCTGTCCAGTTACGGCATTGAGGAGCGCTATGCCCAGAACCACGCCCGCTATCAGGTGCGTGGCGTGAAGCAGGAGGTGATGAAGCGTCACATGGATGCCTCTGAGGCCGTGCGCATCAAGTATGACTCCAAATACGCCCAGAGCAGCAACTACTGGAAGAACTCCATCGGCATGAACAAATGCATCGACAGCATCGGGCTCATCCAGCAGAAGCGCGACTTCGAGTCACAGTTGAAGCAGTGGATGGACAGCACAGGCTACTTTGCCGATCAACTCGATTTTGGCAAGTTGGAGCGTCTCTACCGTCAGCGTATCAAGGTGATGGAGTCCTATATGTATTTTGCCGAGAGTTTCTACCGTAACGATGAACTCAGCGTCCGTGCCCTGCGTGCCCACAATGGTTCCAACCCCGTAGGCCACGGCAAGCGCCAGCACATCGTCTTCAAGGACAACAGCGAGTCGTGGGACTATGACACCGATCGTGAGATCCTGGGTGCCTTGCTCAAGAACTACCGTGAGCAGATGAAGGCCGAGAGTCAGTACCTGCCCGCCTTCTACAGCGAGGTAATCGACAAGAAGTTCGATGGCGACTGCCAGGCCTATGCCGACTACCTCTATAAGCACTCGAAACTGCTGAAGAAGAAGGCTCGCTTCTATCCGCTGAAGAAGTCGTTCATGAAAGATCCTGGCGTCAGTTTCGGCCTTGACCTCACCGATGTGATGAACGACCTGCGGCTGAAGTTAGGACTGCTGAACGACAGCATAGACGAGCAGGAGCGCTTGTTGTGTGCTGCCAAACTGCGCATGGAGGAGGATATGCCCCACTATAGCGATGCTAATTTCACCATGCGCCTCTCCTATGGTCAGGTGAAGGAGTACAACCTTGGTGGACGTCCCTCTGGTTATCAGACCAAGGCTCCCAGTCTCGTGGCAAAGATGAAGATGGGCGATTCCATCGAGGAATACAAGGTGGAGCCTGAGATCGTGGACCTCTTCAAGGGGCAGGACGACCTGCAACTCTGCTTCCTCACCACCAATGATATCACGGGTGGCAACAGTGGCTCGCCTATGTTCGATGGTCAGAACCGTCTCATTGGCCTGGCCTTCGACGGCAACTGGGACTCTCTGTCCAGCGATATCTTCTTCGACTCGCAGTTAGCCCGTTGCATCGGTGTCGACATGCGCTATGTGCTCTTTATGATGGATAAGTGGGGACATGCCGACCGACTGCTAAACGAGATGCGATGAGACGGTCGTTGTGTGTGCTGATGGCGTTTTGCTCGCTGTGTGTCTTTGGACAGATGTCCTTGACGCGCTACAGCGTGGCAAAAAGTGTATCGCACACCGATTTCGTCGATTCCATCGCTATAGAATGGGAGAACCAGCAGATCTATATCCCTGTAGAAATCGAGGGGAAGACCTATCGTTTCCTGTTCGACACAGGGTCGGCACAGGCCGTGGTCTATGCCGATACACCCATCAGGGGGTGTAGGCCGGCAGGCCATATCCTTTCCCACGATGCCATCGGTGCAGTCGATACGGTTCGGATGGTCACGCTGCCACCGCTGAAGATAGGCAGCATCGTCTTCTCCGACTGTCAGGCCACGCTCCAGCAGAGGGCCGTCAAAAGGCGCGGCTTCGATGGAATCATTGGATTCGACATTATCAACCGTGGGCTGAATGCCAAAATCGATGTGCGCAACCGACTGCTGATACTGACTGACAAGAAGAATTATTTCGATCGTGAGCAGGGCTTCGAGGCCCGCTATAAAATAAGGTATCACGTGCCCTATGTGGAAGTGAACCCCTTCGGCAATTATACCGAAGAGACGCTTTTCGATACGGGTAGCCGCCAGTTCTACTCGATGAACAAGCAGAGTTTCGACCGTATGGCCGCGAAGGTGGGCGAACGGGTGGAGAGTCAGGTAGAGGGCCGTTCCGTGGGTCGTCATGCCATAGGAAACTTTGGGGCTGAGCCTCTGGGCGAAGTCGTCTTTCTGAATCTCAGCGACTTGCGACTGGGCGACTTCTCGTTCTCAGAAGTTCATACCGTCACCACCCAGGGTGGCTCGCACCTTGGGGCCTCTCTCTTGGATTTCGGCGTGCTGATGGTGAACCCCAAGAAGCGGCGCATCCGCTTCCAGCCCTACCAGCAGTTGGCCACGATACGTGTGGGCAACAGTCAGACGGAGATAGCCTTCGTCTCGGAAAACGGACAGGCCTGCGTGGGACTGGTGTGGGAGCGCGGCGTGCCCTATGAGTGTGGCTTCCGCGAGGGCGATATCATCCGTAAGATTGACGGCTTTCCCGTCATCAGTTTCGTGCATTTCGTGGCCTGGCCCTTTCTCATCGGTCGCGAATACCTCTTCACCGTTCAGGATCGTCAGGGCCGTCAGCGCGACATCCGATGGGTGAGGAATAAGTAAAAATAGAAATAATAGAAAAAAACGCCACTTGCTGTAACTTTCCACGCAGTCAGTCGTCTATAGATAGTAGAGAGGATGAAGAATATCAGTTTCCGCACCGATGTGCTGCCGTTGAAGAACGAACTCTTCCGACTGGCACTGAGCATCACTCTCAACAGGGCTGATGCCGAGGATGTGGTGCAGGAGACGATGCTCAGGGTCTGGAACCGCCGCGAACAGTGGGACACGATAGAGTCCATTGAGGCCTATTGCATGACAACCTGCCGCAATGTGGCCCTCGACCGCCAGAAGCGGATGGAGAACCAGAACGCATCGCTCGAAGACGTGGAGTGTGAGGCTCCTGACCATTCCTACAGCGCCAATCCTGAAGAGCAGGCCGTTCAGCGCGACAGGGTGGACCGCGTGAGAAGACTGATGGCTCTGTTGCCCGAGAAACAACGCACCTGCATGCAGTTGCGCGACATCGAGGGGAAGTCCTACAAGGAGATAGCCGCCGTGCTCGACATCACCGAACAACAAGTGAAAGTGAACATCTTCAGGGCGCGCCAGACTATCAAACAAAAGTATTTAGAACAAGAAAAATATGGATTATAAGTACATCGAACAGTTGCTGGAACGCTACTTCGAGGCCGAGACGACCTTGAAGGAGGAGCAGATTCTGAAGGCATTCTTCGAACAGAACGACGAGGACATGCCTGAGTCCCTGCGCCAGTATCGCTCGCTCTTCGAGGCGATGGTTCCAGAGGAAACGCTGGACGATGATTTCGATGAGCGCCTGTTGCAGATGACTGAGGAGGCTCCGCAGGTGAAAGCCCGTGTGATCAGTCTTGGTCAGCGTCTGAGGCCGCTCTTCCGTGCCGCTGCCGTCGTGGCCATCGTGCTGACGCTGAGCAACGCCCTCAACCAGTCGCTGGGCGACAACAGCACCTGGGTCGATGAGGACAGTTATGCCCTGGAGCAGATGGTGCCTTCGGCTGATGAGCCTGCTATGGCCTATGATCAGGCTGTCGATTCGCTGGTGACCGACTCGCTGTTCAAGCCCACGGGCTATCTGGAGTAGAACATTTCTATGCTTTCTCTATAAATAAGAATTATTGTATTAAAACGCAACAGGAAGTGAAACTGTGAAGTTTCTGACTTTCCAAAAAAGAAAACTGGCCATCCGTCAAGCGCGACAGATGGCCTTTTTTCAGTGCCTCATCAATAGCGAGACGCTCACCTGTCCCCGTTGTCCTTGTCCTTGTAGCGACTCGTTCAACTGTTTCCTACCTTCTCAATTGGGAAATATATTGACAGAGAAATTGGAAAGAGACTACTCTCCATGGGTTATCAGTATAAGCGACAGACTAAAGGATTGTCATAGCAAATTAAAGAGAAGCCTTCTTTAAAAGTAAAACAACTTGTTTTACCTTCGTTAAGATGCCTTCTACAATGGTAAGAAACGTCATCTACAATAGTAAAACAAGTTGTTTTACTATGAATGAAGTCATTATGATGTCAATATGAAGTCATCATAGTACACAACTAACTGGCTATGAAGCAATTGTAGATAATAATGAAGTCAAATTAAAAAGAAGCAATAAAATTATGGTAGTACACATTAGGCTTGTTAAGAACAACATCAAGAGTAACTGTCCTTATGGAAGATATTTTACAAAAGCAGTCGGCCAGGGCGACATCACGCAATCAGTCCCCTGAACCAGGGTAGTGGTTTTGCCTTTGGAACCACTGTCGCGATTCGCGACGGTGCCCTGTCGATTTTGCCTGACACCTGATTCAGTTATGAGGTTTCATTCCTCTTCTACAGCGAGACGCTGTCCCCATTGTCCTTTGGTCATGGCTGGTCTGGAGATATGTAAGTCCTAAGTTGGATACTAGAATCCAATAGCCTTTCAGATAGTGGCGCTTAGCGTCTTGCCTGATTCTGGTATAAGGTTTTCTTCCTCTTCAACAGCGAGACAGTCACCTGTCCCCATTGTCCTCTCCGCCTTCTTCCTTGACGTTATCAGTGCCTCGTTCCGTTGTACGGATTGTTCCAGTTGCCTTATCAAATCAGTTGTCTTGTGCTTGTATTGT